>Ga0209125_1002211_pt1 | contig 15547 bp, 16 predicted proteins | sample BarGraIncub1131A_FD_184503 | JGI IMG/M metagenome (GOLD analysis project Ga0209125, IMG submission 184503) | Arctic peat soil microbial communities from Barrow, Alaska - Barrow Graham LP Incubations 11-31A (SPAdes) (version 2) | ecosystem: Environmental > Terrestrial > Soil > Wetlands > Peat... | reverse complement strand
GTTAGAGGTAATTCATTGTCTGTAAACACCTTTAACGCCGCAAATGTGGTCCCATTTGGAGAGGTAACTGCGTCTCGTAGCTTTCCCGGAGATTTCTCACTCTCAGCAATCATTTTCCCCGCACCAAGTAGGGTTTCTTGAACTAAGATCGCGGCTTCTTCTTCGCTAAGCCCTAATTGAACCCCTGCTTTTATTAAGCTCTCAGCAAATAGATAAAAATAGGCTGGCCCACTTCCGCTAATTGATATGAGCGCATTCATTTTCTCTTCAGGGATCCACATTGTCTTCCCAATGGCAGCAAAGATCTGTTCCCCCAGCTCAGCCTGTTCGCCTGTGACATTTTCTCCACGCACCAGTCCCGTCAGGGACTGGAGGACCGCTGCTGACGTATTTGGCATCGACCGGATGACGGCAACGCCGGGAAGGACCTTGTAAAATACCTTTAAGGGAATACCAGCTGCTACGCTAATGATTAATTTGTCACTTAACTTATAATTTTTTAACTGGTTAAGAACGCCCAGTACATCTTTCGGTTTCACTGCAAGGACTAGAACACGAGACTTTTCAACAGTCTCCTCGAGTTTGCTAGGTGTAACAGCATACTGATCAACTAAGTGTTGAAGTCGTTCATGATTCGAACGATTACTGACTCTAATCTGAAGTTGCTGATCTGTTTTCCTAAGTCCACTAATGATGGCCTCCGCCATATTTCCGCCACCAATAAAACCAATCGTACGATTCATCATATTACATCCTTTCACTACCCATATTATCATAAAAGAAGGCTCCTTTCATCCATATAGATCGGACAAAAGAAGTCTTCAACATATCCAGCTTCATAATTTTGTGGACTTTTAAATTATGCTCTAGTAAGTGCCTCTACAATCGCATTTCCCATTTCTCGAGTTCCCAATACTTTATCGCCTGGTTTTGCTAAATCGTGAGTGCGGTATCCACCCGCTAAGACTGCCTCAACGGCTCGCTCAATCATTTGGGCCTCTTCTTCTAAATTGAACGAATACCGCAACATTAAAGCGCCTGACAGGATGGTGGCTAAAGGATTCGCAATATTTTTCCCTGCAATATCCGGTGCCGAACCGTGGGACGGCTCATAGAGTCCCTTGGTTCCGTTTAAACTTGCCGAGGGTATCATGCCGATAGACCCTCCCAACATAGACGCCAAATCTGTAAGGATATCTCCAAACATATTTTCCGTAACCATGACATCAAATTGGCTGGGGCAACGAACTAATTGCATCGCGGCGTTATCCACGTACATATGGGTTAACTCAACGCCCGGAAAATCCTTGGCAATTTCTACGGTGATTTCACGCCATAAACGAGATGATTCCAGTACATTTGCTTTATCGACAGAGCAAAGTTTTCCACGTCGCTTAACGGCCATTTGGAAGCCCATGAGTACAATGCGACGGATTTCTTCCTCCGAATAGATTAAAATATCAAAAGCACTCGTTGGGTTAGTCTTTCTGCCCTTCTCTCCGAAATAGAGGCCACCGGTCAGTTCACGCAAGACAACGAGATCAACATCCTTTACCACCTCTGCCCGAAGCGTAGAGGCGTCAACCAACATAGGGCTCACTTTTACCGGCCGGATATTCGCGTAAAGACTGAGTGCCTTTCTTATCTTGAGAAGGCCACCCAATTCCGGACGTTCTTGTGCGGGAAGTGTATCCCATTTTGGTCCGCCTACTGAACCCATAAGAATGGCATCCGCTGACTGAGCGGCTGCCAGTGTTTCATCAGGTAACGCCTTGCCCACTTCGTCAATTGCTGCTCCGCCGATTAAACCGTATTCAAAATTCAGGCTAGTCGAGCGACCTTTTAACACAGCTTGTAAAACCTTAACAGCTTCTGGCGTAATCTCTTTTCCTATGCCATCTCCCGGGAGAACTAAAACGTTAGGCATCCTTTTTTCTCCCTTCAATATAAGGTATCAGTCCACCTGCACGTATCAGATCCTGCATAAAGGGAGGAAATGAACGAGCCTGATAATTCATATTTGTCGTCTTATTCTCAATGGTACCCGTCGCAACATCCACCGTGATCTCATCGCCTTGCGAAATTCCTGCCACAGCTTCTGGGCATTCCATAATCGGCAAACCAATATTCAAGGCATTGCGATAAAAGATCCGTGCAAACGACTCTGCAATCACCACTTGTATCCCACAAGCCTTAATGGCGATGGGAGCATGCTCACGCGAGGAACCGCAACCGAAGTTTTTTCCGCCCACCATAATGTCTCCAGTTTGAACGTCCTGAGCAAACGACGTACCTGCATCTTCCATGCAATGGGCCGCCAGATGTTCAGGCGTGGATTGATTTAAATACCGTGCCGGTAAAATGACATCCGTATCGATGTCATGCCCAAACTTCCACGCTTTTCCCAATCTAAGACACCTCCTCTGGATGGGCTATTTGACCCATGATCGCGGATGCCGCTGCCACCGCTGGACCTGCTAAGTAGACTTCGCTTTCTACGCTGCCCATTCGTCCCACAAAGTTTCGATTTGTGGTCGATACGGCGCGCTCGCCTTTGGCCAAGATCCCCATGTGACCACCGAGACAAGGACCACACGTTGGCGTGCTAACGGCAGCTCCCGCCTCAATTAAGGTATCAATAATTCCTTCACGCATCGCGTCTCGAAGAATGGTCTGCGTTCCTGGGAAAACTAAGAGGCGAATTTCTTTATGGACTTTCTTACCCCGCAATATGTCCGCCGCCATCCGCAGATCTTCCAGTCGCCCATTTGTACAGGACCCAATGACAACCTGGTCGATTTTAATCCCACTAGCTTCCTGGACAGATTTGGCGTTTTCTGGTGAATGAGGGAAGGACACTTGCAAGGGGATCTCCGTAACGTCAAACTCCTGTACTTCCAAGTAACGAGCGTCCGAATCACTGTAATGAAGAGGATACGAGTGACGTGCTCGGCCTTCAAGATAGGCAAACGTCTTGTCATCCGGCGCGATAATGCCGTTTTTGGCACCCGCTTCAATCGCCATATTGCAAATTGTAAACCGATTATCCATCGATAAAGCAGCGATGCCTTCTCCCGTGAACTCCATGGCTCGGTAGCGAGCGCCATCGACGCCCAATTTTCCAATGAGATATAGAATAAGATCTTTCCCACCGACCCATTTTTGAAAACGGGTGCCATGAAAGATAAACTTCATAGATTCTGGGACACGAAACCAGGCTTCACCGGTCGCTAACCCTGCTGCTAAGTCCGTACTCCCTACGCCTGTTGCAAACGCTCCCACTGCGCCATAGGTGCAGGTATGGGAATCTGCTCCAATAATAAGGTCGCCCGGCAAGGTGAGTCCCTGTTCAGGCAGAAGGCAATGTTCAATGCCCATACGTCCTACTTCAAAATAATGTTCGATCTGTTGTTTCCGAGCAAAATCTCGCATGACTTTACACTGCTCTGCCGATAAAATATCTTTATTTGGCGCAAAATGATCTGGGACAAGAGCGACCTTTTTGCGATCAAACACATTTTCTGTACCAAATTTCGCGAACTCTTGTATGGCGACTGGGCCGGTCACATCATTGGCCAAGACAAGATCCAGCTTCGCGGTGATCAGTTGCCCTGGAACGACTTCATCGAGTCCAGCATGTTGCGCCAAAATCTTCTCTGTAATGGTCATAGACATGGCTCTTACTCCCTTCCTCTAGCTCGCATTTTTCTCTCGAGTCTTAATCCACCCTCGTCCGACTGCGCGGTTTACGGCCTGGAGATAGCCTAGCACGCTTGCTTCGATAATGTCTGTGCTTACACCACGGCCGCCCACCAGATTCTCTCCAAACTGAACGGTGACCGTAACCTCTCCTTGAGCATCTTCTCCACCGTCAATGGCCTGCAACGAATAGTGAATCAGCTTGCCCTTCGTTCCTAGGACCTTATCAATAGCCTTAAAGGCAGCATCAACCGGACCATCGCCACAGGTTGCATCTTCTAAACGTTGTCCGTTATACATGAGCCCGACTGTCGCAGTCGGCGTCATATGCGTTCCGCTTGAGACCTGCAAATAATCTAAGCGAATCTGATCCTCATTCTCCGCTTTTAAATCCACTAAGGAAAACAGATCGGCGGTCGTCACTTCGTGCTTACGATCAGCCAATAGTTTAAAGCGAGTAAAAACCTCTTCGAATTGGCTTTCCACTAAATCCAGCCCGAGATCCGTCAATCGTTGATGAACAGCATGTCGCCCTGAGTGTTTACCTAAGACAATCGATTCCGCATCGAGGCCTATGTCGCTCGGAGACATAATTTCATAAGTGGATCGTTCCTTAAGCATACCATCTTGGTGAATACCCGATTCATGAGCAAAAGCATTTTTGCCCACAATGGCCTTGTTATGCTGGATCACCATGCCTGTTAAACGGCTCACTAATTGACTCGTTCTGGCAAGTTCCGTCGTCACAATACTGGTATCAACACAGAATTTATCCCTGCGAGTGTGCAACGCCATCACAAGTTCCTCAAGCGCCGCATTCCCCGCTCGTTCCCCGATTCCATTGATCGTACACTCCAGCTGATGCACTCCCACCCCAACCGCGGCGAGGGAATTTGCAACAGCAAGACCCAAATCATTATGACAATGTACACTGACTTTGACTTTTTCAATCCCGGTCGTACGATCCATGACCGCCCGTAAAAATTCTGCATACTCTTCGGGTGTCGCGTAGCCTACGGTATCTGGGATGTTGAGTACCGTAGCGCCTGCTTTAATCACTCCCGAGAAAACCTTTGCCAAAAAGTCTATATCACTACGTGAGGCATCTTCTGCGCTGAACTCCACATTATCCACTTTTGATTTAGCCAATTGTACGGCTTGTATGGCTTGTTCCAAAACGTCTTGTGGCGATTTCTGCAGTTTATAGAGCATATGAATAGGTGATGTCGCAATAAAGGTATGAATGCGCGGAGACGCCCCACCCGAGAGCGCTTCCCAGGCACACTCAATATCTTTGACATTAGCCCGTGCCAGTGCTGCCACACTCACATTTCTGACCTCCTGGGCAATCCTGCGGACGCCCGCAAAATCGCCCGGGGAGGCAATAGGAAATCCTGCTTCGAGAACGTTCACGCCCAACTTCGCTAATTGATGAGCGATTTGCAATTTCTCATCTGAGTTGAGTGCAACCCCCGGCGATTGCTCGCCATCTCTCAGAGTCGTATCAAAGATATCAATCCTACGCATTCGCCGACCTCCCTTTATTCGTGTTTCTTAAGCCAGCTCATCATGCCTCTTAATTGTTCTCCAACCTTTTCAATAGGATGATTTGCATCGATGCGAGTCATCGCGTTAAAGGCTGGGCGATTCGCTTGGCTTTCGAGTAACCATGCTTTAGCAAAACGACCATCTTGAATTTCATCAAGAACTTTTCTCATTTCTTTACGAGTTTCATCATTAATAATACGTTTCCCGATCGTCATACCACCGTACTGCGCGGTATCTGAAACAGAATATTGCATCCAACCAATGCCGCCTTCCTGCATCAAGTCAACAATCAGCTTAAGTTCATGTAAACATTCAAAATATGCAATTTCAGGTTGATAACCAGCTCCTACCAACGTGTCAAAGCCAGCTTTAACTAGTTCTGCAGCCCCTCCACAGAGCACTGCTTGCTCTCCAAACAAGTCCGTTTCTGTTTCTTCTCCAAACGTCGTTTCCAGAACGCCGGCCTTCGTTGAACCAATCCCTTTTGCATACGCCAGGGCTAATTCTTTGGCTTTGCCTGTGGCATCTTGATATACCGCAATTAAGGCTGGTACCCCTGCGCCTTCTGTATAGGTGCGACGGACCAAGTGTCCTGGGCTTTTAGGAGCGATCATGATGACATCGACATCCTTGGGAGGAACAATTTGTCCAAAGTGAATATTAAAGCCGTGTGAAAAAACGAGCGTTTTTCCGGCTGTGACATACTTTTCAATTTCCTCTGAATAAATCTTAGCTTGGGTTTCATCCGGAAGCAAAATTTGGATAACATCTGCTTTCGCAGCTGCCTCTGAGACTGTCATAACTTCAAAGCCTGCATCTTGTGCACGCTTGCGGCGTGGACTAGTCGGACGAAGTCCGATGATCACGTTAAGTCCTGAATCTTTTAGATTCTGGGATTGGGAATGTCCTTGGCTACCATATCCCATCACTGCAATCACTTTACCTTTTAATAACTCTAGATTTGCGTCTTCTTCGTAATACATTTTAGCCATTATTTTCTAACTTCCTTTCAATTTCAACAAATTTTAATGATAACCAATCATTCAGGCTATACATTATACTATAACACGCCAAGCAAAATCCTTATACTTCAGATCTCAAAATGGCAATCTTACCAGTTCGTACCAGCTCTAGTAACCCGTAGGGGCGAATCGCATGAACAAACGCATCAATTTTGGCAATATCACCGGTTAACTCAATGGTAATATTACTTCTACCCATATCCACTACCCGTCCTCGGAAAACTTCTACGGTTTGCAAAACCACTGATCGTGTTTCCGACGTAACTTCAACACGCACTAACGCGAGCTCTCGATCAACCACACTTTCCTCAGTCAAGTCCGTGACGGTGTGCACAATGACCAGCTTGCTGAGTTGATTTCTCACTTGCTCGATGACTTGTTCATCGCCATCTACAACAATCGTCATCCTAGATACATCAGGATCTTCTGTCTGACAAACTGTCAGACTATCAATATTATACCCTCTGCGGGCGAACAATCCCGCAACCCGGATTAAAACTCCAGGGTGATTTTCCACAAGGACGGCAAGTGTATGCAACATGTTATCACCTCACAATCATTTTCGTAATTTCCTTACCCGGTGGAACAAAGGGCAAGACTGCCTCGTTCGGAGAGATTGTGAAATCCACCAAAACGGGCCCTGGATGGCGAATCGCTTCCGATAGTGCACTTTGAACCTGCTCTACAGAATCAACGTGGATTCCAAGCATTCCATAAGCCTCCACTATTTTGACAAAATCCGGATTGCCTTCGAGCTGTATTTGATTATACCGCTCCTCACAAAGAATTTTCTGCAATTGACGAACCATGCCAAGGACGCCGTTATTTAGTAAGATGATTTTAATGGGCAATTTATTCTGAGAAATGGTTCCTAACTCCTGCATCGACATCTGTAAGGAACCGTCTCCCGTAATCAAGGCGACCAAAGCGTCCGGACGAGCAATTTGAGCCCCCACAGCGGCAGGAAGTCCATAGCCCATCGGTCCAAGCCCACAACTTGTCGCATAATTACGAGGGTGCACGATTGGATAAGACTGAGCCGCCCACATCTGATGCTGTCCCACATCGGTTGTGATAATCGCATGTTCACCAGCAATTTCGCCAAGACATTTGATCACCATTTGTGGCGTAAGTCTGTCCAGATCATAGCTCAAAGAATGCTCGTTCTTCCAAACACGTAATTGAGTCCACCAGTCTGCAACTTCAGGAACAGCATACCCCCGGAAGACGTCCGAGACTTCTTCCAAAACCATGCGGGCATCCCCAACAATCTGGAGATGTGTTTTGACGACTTTACTAATCTCTACAGGATCGATGTCGATATGAATGACCTTTGCTTTGGTGGCAAAACGATGTCCTAAACCACTGGTCACACGGTCATCAAAGCGCACCCCCACTGCAATCAGCAAATCACAATCATCGACGGCATAGTTTGCTGTCACCGTACCGTGCATTCCAACCATGCCTAATAAATTTGGATGCCCGTGGGGAAGACTCCCAAGGCCCATCAACGTCGTGACCACGGGTAAATCAGCTTTTTCGGCTAACTGCCGAAGAACGCCTTCTGCCCCTGCTGTCACCACACCGCCTCCGGCATACAACACGGGCTTTCTACATTCGGAGAGCGCCTTGGCCACTTCTTCAAGCTTATCGTTGTTCCCTCTGCCAAACACTTTGTACCCCTTCAATTTCATATCCGAAGGAAAGGGTTCGACATTACCTTGCGCTAGAACATCCCTGGGAAGATCGATGAGCACGGGCCCGGGCCGACCGGTTCTGGCAATATAAAAAGCCTCTTTCACAATCCTCGGAAGCTCCCTAGCATCCCTAACCAAATAAGAGTGTTTGGTGATCGGCATTGTAATCCCGACGATATCAACTTCTTGAAAAGAGTCAGATCCGAGTGAGCTTGTAGAAACCTGCCCTGTCAAAAGGACTAACGGGATTGAGTCGGCATAGGCATTGGCAATACCCGTCACTAGATTCGTTGCCCCGGGACCAGAGGTCGCTACACAAACGCCTACTTTCCCACTGACTCTGGCATAACCATCTGCGGCATACACCGCCCCTTGTTCATGACGTGTTAACACATGTCGAATGGGGCTATCCAGAAGAGCATCATAAAGTGGAAGTACCGCACCACCTGGATAACCGAAGAGAACGTCTACGCCTTCGTGGTGCAAGGCATTTAACAAGACGGTTGCCCCGTTTATTTGTGTTATTTCTTCACTCATACTCATTTCCTCTCCAGCGCATCTGGCCGTTTCTCTAGACGGTGTAAATTTTGGGACCATTGACTCGGGTGAGCTCCTTAAAGGCAGCGAATAATTGTTTATAGGCTTCTCCAGGAACGCCCTCTCCGATTTCCCGACCATCGACTTTAATGACCGGAATCAATTCTGCTGCTGTACCGGTGAGAAAACACTCATCTGCCGTATAGAGGTCATGCCGTGTAAAGAGCTCTTCCCTCGTTTGGATTCCCAGTGGGCCTGCCAGCTGTAGAACAGATTCGCGGGTGATGCCTTCAAGTATTCCTGCAGAAAGTGGAGGGGTTATTAAAACGCCATTTCGAAAGATAAAGACGTTATCTGACGTCCCTTCAGCGACATAGCCTTCTTGATTCAGCATAATTCCTTCTACAACGCCGGCTTGATTGGCCTCAATTTTAGCAAGTATATTATTAAGATAATTCAGGGATTTGATTCTCGGACTCAAGGAATCCGGATTATTTCGGCGAATGGCCACGGTTTTCACTTCTAAGCCCTGCTCATACATCTTTGGCTCAAAGATCTTTATCTGATCCGCAATACAAACGATTGCCGCCTTAGGACAGTTTGCCGGATCGAGACCCAAATCACCTTTGCCACGCGAAACCACCAATCGAATATAAGCATCCTTTAATCCATTTCTGCGCAGCGTTTCTAAGACAATCTCCTGCATTTCTTCCTTAGGAATGGCGATGTTTAATTGAATTGACTTCGCTGATTCATAGAGGCGTTTTAAATGCTCATCTAATTTAAAGACTCGACCGTAATAGGCACGAATCCCCTCGAAAATGCCATCCCCATACAAAAATCCATGGTCCAAAACCGATATTTTTGCGTCTTCCTCTGGAACAAAGGCGCCATTACAGTAGATAACTAGTGCCATTTCATCGACCCCTTTCTCTCTTGTTCATAAATGTGGCGGTTTGCAATAGGATAATAAGAAACCCAAGCGTCGTCCCCTAATATTGTGGAACTTCCGCTTGGGCTTTTTCTACCCACGGTGTAAATCCAATCTGGATTCTGTACCGCTTGGACCAGACAGGTTGCCCCCGGAACCCTAGGTACACTTCCGCTGTGTTATATATTACGTTTAAATTACTTACGTTGTGTATATGATACAGAATATGTTCCCCCCTGTCAACCCCTTATTAGACAGATAGCTAAAAATTACGCAAAGATTCTCTTGTCAAAGCACGATAGCGCGAGGTATAATGTCCTCTATACAAATACATTTGTATTTTTAAGGGGAGTGACTTACATGACAATTCAAATTGGTATATTAGGCCTAGGTACGGTGGGTTCTGGCGTCGTGCGCATATTACAGCAAAATGCTAAGGATATTCAAACACGAACACACTGCGAAATTCACATTAAAGCAATTCTGGACCGAGATCTTGATAAAAAACTTGAATACAGCGGAGACTTTCTACTCACAGACCAACCATCAGAAATTCTTGAAGACCCTGAAATTGATATTATTGTAGAAGTAATGGGGGGAATTGAACCCGCCCGCACGTTTATTTTGGAAGCTTTACGACAAGGTAAACATGTTGTCACCGCAAATAAAGACTTAATAGCACTTCATGGTCATGAGCTTCTCGATGCTGCCAATGAGGCTGGCAAGGACCTCTACTTCGAAGCGAGTGTTGGCGGTGGGATCCCAATTATTGCTGCTTTAAAAGAGTCCCTATCTGCCAATCGCATTACCGACGTCATTGGAATTATCAATGGAACGACTAACTACATTCTGACAGCCATGGCAGACCAAGGCCGAGAATATTCGGAAGTCCTCGCTGAAGCACAACGTTTAGGATACGCCGAAGCAGATCCTTCTGCTGATGTCAACGGCTTAGACGCTGCACGAAAACTGGCCATTCTGTCGTCCATCGCCTTTAATTCGCGCGTAGCACTCAAAGATGTCTTTGTAGAAGGCATTTCAAAAATCACGCGTGAGGACCTAGCTTATGCGGCTGAGCTTGGCTGTACTATTAAACTATTAGCCATTGCGAAACATCAAGCTGAAGGCATTGAAGTTCGCGTTCACCCGGCGATATTACCGCTTACCCATCCGCTCGCCTCTGTAAGCGGAGTATTCAATGCCATTTATGTCGTCGGTGATGCCGTTGGGGAAACCATGTTTTACGGTCGAGGTGCTGGATCTCTCCCCACGGGAAGTGCCATTATCAGTGATATTATGCGGATTGTCCACAATATTCATTCGAACTCTACCTCTTCCATCAATTGCACCTGTTACTTTAATTACCCCCTAAAAGCCGTCGCAGATTTCTATACTGCGTTTTATATTCGCTTACTTGTCAAGGACGAGCCTCGGGTCCTCGCTACTTTAGCCTTACTCTTTGCTGAAGCAAATATTAGCTTCGCCTCAATTATTCAGAAGCCACGCGGTGAACACCAAGCAGAAATTGTGCTTGTGACGCATCCTTGTCGTGAAGGAGCACTTCAAGAAGCTTTAGATTCTGTCAAAGCGTATAGCAAGGTCCTAAATATTCATAACGTCATTCGCTTTGAAGGCGGACAGGATGGAAACAATGTTTCGCGTTAGGATACCGGCCACCTCTGCCAATCTAGGACCTGGCTTTGACTGTCTAGGGCTGGCGCTTCAACTGCACAACACCATAACAGTTGAGACTGACCGGCCGTTTACAATTTCTCTGACTGGATCTTACAGCGACGGGATTCCGGCCGATGAAAGTAACCTTGTCTGGCAAACGATGTGTCACCTCTGGTCGTTAATTGATTACCCTACTCCTTCCGTCTCCCTAACGCTTGAAAGCAACATTCCCCCTGCTCGTGGTTTGGGCAGTAGTTCTGCTGCCATTGTGGGCGGTCTTGTAGCCGCTAACACCCTCGCTGGTTCACCGTATACAAAAGTTGAATTACTGCAAATCGCCAATGCCATAGAAGGCCACCCGGACAATGTAACCCCCGCTTTATATGGAGGAGTCACCTTATCCATACCTGCAAAGCATGGTATCATCCCCCGCGTTCTTGCCCAATCGCCAGACTTAAAAGCAGTGGTTGTGATTCCTAATACCCTCCTCAACACAGAAAAAGCTCGAGGCATTTTACTGCCTAACGTTTCCCGCAACGATGCCGTTTTTAATATTTCTCATGTTGGATTACTAATTGAGGCTTTTATACGAGGAGATTTTTCCCTTCTAAAAGAAGGTATGCGCGACGTGCTGCACCAAAACCAACGTGCAACGCTTCTCCCAGGGATGCTCGAAACGATAGAATCCGCTCTCCAAGCGGGAGCCTATGGAGCTGCGCTCAGTGGATCGGGACCCACTATGATCGCCCTGACGGCCGAGACCTTGATGGAAAAAGTAAGCCAAAACATGATCACCATGTTGGAACAGTATGGGGTAAATGCTGAGGCAATGAATTTAGAAATTGATTCTTGCGGAGCCATAATTCTGTAACGTTTTTCCGACTTGTACATAATCTATATTACAAATATGCATCAATGATCTCCCAGACTTTCTATATCTTATACTGCCCGATCGTGGCAGATGAATAAAGGGGGATGAATCATATGATGACATTTTGCACTCATAGGATTGGTACACGTTTGGTCGTCGGTGTCGATGCGAGTTTTTGGATTGGCCATTTTGCTGGAATACAAAATGGAGTTGCAGTATTGAGAAACGCTCAACTATTTGCCAACCCAGGAAAACCAGTTGACGGAATCCGCCCGTTAGTCCGAATCCCAATCTGCAAGATCACATTTGTAGCTCTGGAAGGTGATCAAGGTGGCAAAGGTGACAAAGGTGACAACGATGGCGACAAAGATGACAAGAATGGTAAGAATGGTAAAAACAAAAAATGATTGCAGTTAAGCGCTGGCTTTAACTGGGCACAGGGTAGGATTCATTCCTACCCTGTGCTATTTTTCTAATGACTAATCTATCAGAATATAATAATCACTGGGCCTATTAAAGAAAATTTATATGCTTATGCTTGTAACACTTTATGAGACATGTACATAGCTTATATCATAAATGATCTCCCAACCTTCTATATCTTATATCGCCACATTTGTGGTAGATGAATAAAAGGGGATCAGCCATATGTTGACTATTACGGAAATAGAGTTGGCGATTATTATTGTCTTATTTATTGCGTCCCTCCTCATCGGTATTAATAATAATTCAAGCAGTAATCCCAACACCAACACTATTACTATTAATGGTAAAGACAACAAAGTATGGTAAAGAATCACATACCTGTCGTAATATGAAGTGGTGCATTCTTTGTTAACAGTCACAATTAGAAAAGGAGTGATCATATGCCTCCTAAGCACGGATTTATATCACGAACTCTCAGAAAACTTTTGAGGTTGATTAAACGCGATTAGACACCCGTAAACTAATTATATGAGTTAAGTAATACGGTGGTGACTGAAACCGCCGTATTACTTTTTTGATTGTTATATTTGTGATATTGTTCCACATAATCTAAATTATGCATATTATGCACTATCTCATAACAAAGGAGGAAATTAAAATGGCATTTGGTGTTGATGGAGCTGCTTGCGGTTGTGAAAAAGGTCATGGCTTTGGTGCAGGAATCGCTGCAGTTGTCGTGATTATTCTTCTGCTCATCGCAATGGGAATAGTATTCTAAATTAGAAAGGTGGAACTTCTTATGTATGGAATTGGTGGCGTTGGTCATGGCATCGGTGTAGGCGTTATCGCAGTTGCTATCTTGATTCTGATCGCTTTAGGTTTAATCTTCTAATAACTTCTTATAAACTGGCGATCATTGCAATAGGCAAGGGGTTCCATTTCGAGTTCTTTGATCCGAAATGGGACCCCTTAATTTCAAGATTAGGAGAAGTCCCTTTTCTACTATATAGGTATGTATTTATGGACAACTCGGTGCACGTTCGTTGGACGAGCATGCGGATCTATACTTTAAGAAGAAGTTAGAAAGCCCGATACAGTTGTACCGGGCTTTCTAACTTCTTCTTAATTAACGCCCTAATGACATAACCTTTGCAGTAGACTCCCCTGAGAAGTTTTATTCTCCCCTACCCAAAAGTTCGTCATATAGTAGCTCAGATATTTCCCATAGTTTGTCTGTGTTTTTAACAATAAATTGTCTACATAATAAATCCCTTGGGGAAGATGATCTAACAGTAAGGTTGAAATTGCAGCATATACTCCACACGCTACTTGGAAATAAGTGGCGCTAACCTTGTATTCGTTATAGACATCCTTATTACTTAACACATTATACATGAACGTTTCTTTATCCTCATAAACGAGAAGAACTCCTACTAAATCTTCACCTTCAAGTTCATTCACTGCGGGGTCAAGCACCTCCATATCCCACTCCCACAAATCATCAACATGATCTAGATTTGCTCGTATTAATTCTGTTGTATGGTCATTTATTTTATAAATAAAACCCGTTTCTAGATCAAATAATTTTCCAAGTGTTATTGCTTCTTCGTGCGCCATCAGGCAACCGTTGAAACTTATTTCTCCCAACGACACCTTGAATTCAAGGTCATAGACATGTTCGTATAGAAAAAGTGGCATTCGATGTTTAACGTACATCGGATAACCTAATATAGCTTCATCTAAAAAGCATTCCGTTGACCAGGTGGTATAAATAGTTTGCTTGTCGGCTAATGAGTTGTCAGCAAAAAATGAAGTATCTTGTTCAACAATATAGCATCCCAATGGATTTTTATTAGTATCTTTTTTAATCAATTCTAAGGCCATCCACTGAACAACACCCGGATTCATTCCTGAGCCTATTATTGCAGTTGATCGTTTGAAATCATGTTTATTCTTCTCAAAGATCTTATACCGTTCAATTAAGCCGAAGCCCTCAAAGGATTCATCTTCATCGATCATTGCGTTTTCAAAGGCTGTATTAATATAATTAACCTTTAATTCATCGCAAATCCTTAAGGTTTCAATAGTATCTGCGCATGAGCAATCAATGACTAGTGTTGTTTGACTGCTTTCAAGATATTCCTTAAACACCGCGGTATTACTAAGGTCAAAATTATAAGTGCATACGTTATTTTGGAGATTAGGAAATAACCTCCTATAATAATCGTTACTTTTTTGTTTCGAGTCTACTAAGTGTAATTTCGAGTTAACCATAATGGCATGAATGGGATCTGCTTTATCTTCAGCAGCCTTATTTATAATAGATAATATAGCCTTCGCCACCCCACCAGCACTTCCAAGGATTGAGAAATTAATAAGGGGACTATTACTCACACTTATCACTCCAAATCTTAGTTTGTACTATACCCTATGAACATGCTGCTTCAACTGTGAGGATAAGCATCGTCATGCAACAAACTAACTTGTCACACTTTAAAAAACTTGTACATAATATAAATCAAGGAATACCCAACAAGACCTCTCCCAAATTTCTTATCTTATGTCGCCACACTTGTGGCAAATGAAAAGAAAGGGGATCAATCATATGTTATTTAATCAAGGTAATTTTATCGTAGGCTTATTTGACAATTATCAAATTGGGAAGCGTTTGGGAGTAGGCACGGATTCAAGTTTCTGGGTTGGGAGTTTTGGCGGAGTACGAGATGGAGTTGTCATATTGAGGAACGCTCAACTGTTTGCCAACATTGGAAAAGAAGTCGATGGAATTCGCCCGTTAGTCCGAATCCCAATCTGTCAGATTACCTTTGTGTCTGAATAAGCCTTAAACAAAGGGACGCAAGGGTATGGGAATTGGCAATTCCCATACCCTTTTTCTTAATCAATGAATTCATTCCTGAACGTTACTATGAAAGGGAGAACTAGAACAATGATGCATCCGGATACAGAACTCCGCTTTATCAGTAAGGAGGTAGGTCTTGGCGTTGTAGCTACAAAATTCATCCCTAAAGTGTGAATGGTAAACTAAACCATACCATTTTACGCCAGTGAAAGCATACAGGTTTTCGCCACAGACCATACACCTTTTCGCCAACGACCATACAACTTAAATCAAATGGCTTTC
>Ga0209125_1002210_pt1 | contig 15551 bp, 17 predicted proteins | sample BarGraIncub1131A_FD_184503 | JGI IMG/M metagenome (GOLD analysis project Ga0209125, IMG submission 184503) | Arctic peat soil microbial communities from Barrow, Alaska - Barrow Graham LP Incubations 11-31A (SPAdes) (version 2) | ecosystem: Environmental > Terrestrial > Soil > Wetlands > Peat... | reverse complement strand
ATGCGCTTTATCCCTAATGCCTCTTTTATTTTGGCATTGCTCACCACATAGTTTTCTGTCAGTTTACGTAAACGTTCCTGATTCAACGGCAGATGCAATAAACCACCTATCCATGCAAGGCCATTCATCAGTTTTTGAGGCAGATACCATATTCGAGCCTTGCGCCCCATGGTTTCGCAAATGACCTCAATCAATTCATTGGTCGAAAGCAGCTCATCATCTGCTATATGGTAAACCCCCGGTCTACTATTCTCAGAAATTAACCGATCAATTACAAAACAAAGATAATCGATGGATGTAAACGAACGACGATTATCAAAAGCACCCAATGGCCAAGAGTGATAAAGCTCCCAGTTCTTCAATTTCACTGGAAAATGGAAAAGATTTAAAAAGCTAAAGATGAAAGGTATCTGTTGATTTGTGAAACAGAATGGAAATGCTTAACCGAACCAATAAGATTAACATTCTTACCCTTATTTTGGGTTGATTTAACCGCTTCAAAAAGTGAATAGACTTCACTTGATACATTTAACAACTCTATCTTGGAGTTTGATGGGTCTTTTAAAAAAGTAATGTAGAATTCATCGATGAAACTACGTGTTGCGAATTTTACATTTTTAAAATCCAACAGAGCAACCATTGCATCTAATTCTTCCACAGAATTAAATACAGCCTTCACCGCCATTCTTGATTTTAACTCAAGACCAACAATTGTAGTGATATCTATGATTTTCTTTGTAATCATATTGCAAAAGTATTAAAAAATTACCCTTCAACAAAATTTATATACTGAAAGTCACTATTGATGTAAGGAATTCTCAATGAAATTAAGGTCCCTTTCCAAAAAAGATTTTCGGGTAATTCAATAAATTGACTACCAGTAAATCCCGTATCCACGGTTTTCGGCATCTGGTAAGTTCTTTGTCGACATACCCCTATTGGCTGCTTGTATAGCGTCAATATCACTTAGAAATGGATTGTCAATCAATTTTTTGTAACTTCCTAAAAGCGTAATTCCACTGTCTGCAATACAAACATCGATAAATCTTTTTTGGGGATATGCCTGAGCAAAAATATACCCTCTGATTGATTCTGAATGCTCCGTAATATTATCAACACATTCCTCAATAATGTATTTCAATCCGGCCGTCACATTCGACGTTAGACCGAGTTGTCTTACTATTAAATTTTCAACTGCAGATAAAATTGAATTCTTCATTAGAACCGAATTCAATATTCCTCATATAACCACTTAAATTGGCATATTGAATATCTTTCCCACAATTGTTTGCATAAACAACCAACGGCAATACAAAAAGTGGATTTACAAACGGAGTGTATTTAAAATCAATCGTATCAGATACATCCTGACTTTTATTGAGTTCTTCAATTATCTGAAAAACTGCTTTTAAGCCATCCAAGAGTTTGTTATCCTCAATTATGATTCTCTTCGAAATTTTCATGAATAAGTATGTAATCGAAAGTAAACCCCCGGTCTATAATTCTCAGAAATAAATACCATAAAATTTGCACAAATATAAAAACTTGCTTATTTTTGCAAGTATTATAATCTCTGGAAATAGATGAAAACAACTAGTATTAAAACAGAAAAAGAGTATCGTAATACGTGCTTAGCTATGGACTTGATTATAGCAAAAGGTGATGAGATGGGCGACATGGAACTGCTTCTAGAGGCAGACAAAAACGAGTACTTACAATTGTCGACAATAGTCCGCCAATGGGAAAAGCAACACTATCCACACCCCATACCTATTAACCCGCTAATTGCACAAATTCAAGAACGGATGGTGGAACGAAACCTAAAACAAAGGGATACGGCTAATCTTCTTGGTATAGACGAAGCTCGCATGAGTGAGATTCTTCGTGGCAAAAAATCAATTGGTATGAGGTTGGCTAAAAGTATTCGTAAGAATTTACAGATTGATGCGAATATTATATTGGACTTTGCATAAAACCACCCTGTTATTTTTGAAACGCTTTGACCGTTCGCCTTAATCCCTCTTTTGCAGTAACCGGCATGTGTTCTATCCCTAATGCCTCCTTTATTTTGGCATTGCTCACCACATAGTTTTCTGTCAGTTTACGTAAACGTTCCTGATTCAACGGCAGATGCAATAAACCACCTATCCATGCTACGCCATTCATCAGCTTTTGAGGCAGAGACCATATTCGAGCCTTGCGTCCCATGGTTTCGCAAATGACCTTAATCAATTCATTGGTCGAAAGCGGCTCGTCATCTGCTATATGGTAAACCCCCGGTCTACTATTCTCAGAAATGAACCGATCAATTACAAAACAAAGATTATCGATGGATGTAAAAGAACGACGATTATCAAAAGCACCCAATGGCCAAGGAATGCTCTTACTTACTACCTTGTAAAGCAAATTCAAGTTCCCCTTATTACCAGGTCCGTGAATCATACAGGGTCTGTAAACAGCATTCAGAGTGAAGTGTCTTTGGCATTACCCAATCTTATCAAATTCTTCGTAAGGTGAATTCTGGCTAATGAATTCGGGTACCAAGTGCTTCATGGCCATGACAGTAGAAGGAACATTCACTTCGAGGGCGGCATCCACAATGGATTTCACGGCCAAATCGACCTTGTCTAGATCGTATTGACGCACCTTGGCTATGGTTATCTTTTTGTGATCGGTTGGCTTAGTCACTTCTTTGTCGTTTAGGAGCTCTTCGTATAGCTTTTCACCCGGACGAAGCCCAATGTACTCGATCATGATGTCCTTATCCGGAACCAGGCCGGCCATTTCAATCATCCTTTTGGCCAAATCCACAATCTTGACCGGATCGCCCATGTCGAAAACATAAATTTCGCCCGTTTTTCCAAACGAGGCGGCTTCCAATACCAAGCGACAGGCTTCGGGTATCGTCATAAAGTACCGGATTATCTCCGGATGCGTCACCGTCACCGGCCCACCCTTTTCAATCTGTTCCTTGAAATGCGGTATCACCGAACCGTTCGAACCCAATACATTTCCAAACCGCGTCGTCACAAAACGAATGGTATTGCCCATTTTGGCGCACTGTCTGGCCAACGCCTGCACATAGATTTCAGCAATGCGTTTGGAGGCCCCCATCACATTGGTTGGATTCACCGCTTTGTCCGTAGAAATCATTACAAACCCTTCGACACCATACTTGACGGCAAAGTTTGCCACATTAAACGTACCCAAGATGTTGACCAATGCCGCTTCACACGGATTTTCTTCCATCAAAGGCACATGCTTGTAAGCAGCGGCATGGTAAACCACCTGCGGGCGATATTTAGAAAATACATGTTCCAACCTGGGCTTACTACGCACATCCCCGATAATGGGTATAATCTTCAGTTTGGGATGGGATCGCTCCATTTCCAGACGCAAATTGTGCAACGGCGTTTCCGCCATATCAAAGAGCAACAGCATCTTAGGCTGAAACACAGCAAACTGCCGCACCAATTCACTTCCGATGGAACCCGCCGCGCCGGTGATCAAAATCACCTTGCCCCTAAGCTGACGGGCAATCCGATCCATATCAATCTTAATTTCGTCCCGCCCCAGCAAATCCTCAAACTGAATGGGCTTCATCTGGAACTGCGTCTGTCCGGTAGCACTTACCCCTTCGAACGGCGGAGAAACCAAAACGGAGACTTGCAGCTCCCTGCATTTGGCGATAAAATTCTGTTCCTTTCGAACGCTTTTGTAATCGGGAAATAATACGATGGTAATGTCGTTCTGAACAAAGAACCTTTCCAAACCCTCCAAATCAATGCTATACACTTCCATCCCCTGAATGCGCGTTTTCAAGGCATCTTTATTGCGGGTCAGGAAACCATGTACCTGCTGGTTGTTCCTTCCACTCCGTTTTATCCACTGGGCCAGCGCAATGCTGTGTGTTCCAATACCGTATATCAAGGTCTTCTTGGTATGCTTGGTTATAGGTTGCATGCCATAGTTGTAAAGGACGATGATCCAGAACCGCACAAAAAGCATCGAAACCAGGCTAAACAAAAATACGTTTTGTATAAACGACAAGCGACCGTGCATGGAAGGCTCAAAAAACACCAACACAACGTACAGCGCCAAGGAAGCCAGCACGTCTGCTACAAACAAACGCCACATTTCCTGGAAATTGGAATGGCGCACCAAACCACGATGCGATTTAAAAGCAGCAAAAGTAATGGCACAGAAAACCAAAAACGCCAAGCCGAGCCAAAGGTAATCTGGCACAGATGCATTCCCCAAAATTCGTGTCCGGTTAAACACCGCCAGCACAAAAGCAACCGCACACAACACCAAATCAATGGCATAGACCATCCAGCGGTTCACCAATGTAAACTTCATCAAACGCCTGACGATACGACCTATAAATTCCTGTAATTCATTCATAGTTCATCAATTATCAACTAATTGACTCACAACAAACTATCTTTTTCTTCCAAAGGGGCATACGAACCGTCCTTGCATTCGAAAATAACCGTACCCGATTCCATCACTTCAATCGAATGCCATTGCCCTGCCGGGATATTAACACCATAACAACCGTTTTCCGGATTCAGCAGGACTTCTTCCAAAACCCGCTTATTATCATCGTAAAACCTGACCCACAGCTTTCCCCGCAAAGCAATATACGTTTCATCCGTAAACGCGTGCCGATGTATTGGTAAATCAGTACCTGGTTCCAATGCATTCAACAGACGTTGTGAAAGAGATTGCAAAGAAACATGAAAATTATGATTCATCCGCAAACGCGGGCTGGTTTGCGCTTGATGAGACACTTCGTCAAGCAGTAAATCGTCTATTCTATTCATTTATTGATCCGTACAATCCGTACAATGGTGTAACTTTAAATACTTTTTCAAAAATAGAACATAAATTCCACAAAACATACTAATGACCAGTATTGCGTACTCATAATGGTAATGGTAAGAAGTCAACTCCATTTTTAACTTGGCATTGTATCAAAAATCGCATTTTTTATTTAATCCTGAAATTTTGAAGAACATCAAGTGGTTTCCAACCTAATTCTTTTCGAGCTTTTTCATTTGAAAAAGTAAGCGATTTCGTTATCTTGTCTAATTTAATTGAATTAAAAGGTGCATGTTTACCAAATAAATCACATATTTTTGCTAATATTTTGGCTAAGCCATATGATATTGAGATTGGATTTGATTTTCTGAGTTGTTTTGCAATAAGATTTTCCAAGTCTCGAAAAGTTGGTTGTTCAGAATCACAAACATTATAAATGCCACCCTTTTCAGCTAATAATGGAACTAGATTTGCAATATCTTGAACCATTAATACACTTTTACGAGCTTTCCCTCCAGAAATACTAAAATATCGACCAGTTTTAATTCCACGAATCATATCTCCTAAATTTCCAGGAGGATTTGGACCGGCAATTAATGATGGGCGAATTATGCTCAACTTCACCCCATTTTGACTGCACCATTCTACCAAATATTCCTCTGCCTGTAATTTACTTAATGCATAGGGTGTTTCGCCATTCAAAGGTTGATCTTCAGTGATAAATTCTCCAAAATCCAATCCATAAACGGCTACTGTACTTATAAATATTAAGGATGAGGGAACCCCCACTTTTTCTAAAGCTGAACAAAGATTTTTTGTACCCTGCAAATTCACTTCAAAGAACACTTTTCTATCTTCATCAGTCTTAGGAACTGAATGTGCTTTACCTGCAGCATGAAGAACAATATCAAATGGTTCAGAAAAAGCAGGTGTATATTTAGCTAAATTAATATTAACATCATCTCCACCATTAAATCCTACAGTAGTTAACGTATACACATTTTCTAACAAAGGTTTGATGTTATATCCTAAAAAGCCTGAAGCGCCAGTAAAAAGAAGTTTCATATAATTGATTGAAATTTATTTAGAATACATTCTTCAGAATAATTTGATTCAACTAATTGGCGGGCTATTTCCCCTTTTTCTCTAAAAAGAGAAATATCATTTAATGTTAGATTATTAAAAAAATCTATTATTTCATTGTTGTCTAAAGGAGAAAAACAATATCCAATTTTATGTTCTTTCACCATTAGACCTATTTCACTATTTAAATCTCCAATAAAAAGAATTGGTTTTCCTGCAGCCATAACATTATATACTTTTGAAGGAACTCCCAAACCATACATTCCTTCAGCTAACGAGATAATCGCTATATCACAATCATTAATAATTTCATTTTGTTGTGAACGATTATACGCCCCCATTATTGAAACATTCAACATATCATTAGAAATTATATAATTCTGTAATTCATTTTGTAATGCGCCAGTACCCCATAAATCAAAATTAAGTAAATCGTTATTTGTGTTTTTAATGTTTTCTAATAAGTTCATTAGACCTTGAACCCTACCAAGATTTCCAGCATATTGAAATGTAATTTTTCCATTTTTTAATATTCGTAGTAAAGGTTTAATATTTTCAATATCTGCCCAATTCTCAATTATTTCAATTTTCGGTTTCTTCTTAAATCTATTTATTTTTTTCTGAAGAACATCTTTCATGTCTCTTCCTAAAACAATTAAACAATCAGCCCTTGAATATGCTTTTTCGAATAAACTCGTTAATATTAGGTAAATAAAACTATTTTTTGATCGTATTATATGTGACGGTATTGTATTTTCTGGGAAAACATCGTGTACTAAAATTGTAATATTATATTTTTTTAAAAATTTAAAAAGAGATACAATCAGTAGTAACAGAGGTGGATTTGTAACCAAAAGGACTTTTTCATCCCTTTTTGCATAATAAAAAAGAGAAAAAGAAAGCCTAAGACTCATTAAAATCAAACGAATAAAACGCAAAAACAGATTGTTCTTATTTAAATTAGCGATTGAGAAATGTTTTACTATAACATCCTTAGATAGGCTTATATGAGTTAATCCTTTTGTCTTTTTACTAACATCGTAAATTTCTGGGCCACAAATCACATTAACTTGATACTTCTCGGCTAATTTATTTGCTATTTCAGTTAGAATATATGAAGTTGATGTTTCTTCTGGATAAAACAGCTCAGTTACAATCCAAAGTTTTTCTTTCTTCATTTTAACATTTTAACAGAAATCTTTGCACTAATAATCTATATTTTTTCGCCCCAAACTACTCGTTTAACATAATCCGTATATGAAATAATGATTCTTACTGCCTTATCACTAACATTTGGCATACTATAATCAGCCACAGGGAAAAAATTTCGTTCACTTCCTATTTTTTGATATTGCAATTGTACCAGACCTTGCATAACGCGTTCAGGATTCAATCCGACCATCATTACAGAAGCTTCTTCCATAGCTTCAGGACGTTCATGAGCATCACGGATATTTAGAGCCCGGAAATTCAAAATAGAAGATTCTTCTGATATTGTTCCGCTGTCCGATAAAACAGTTTTTGAGTTAATCTGTAATGCGAGATAATCACTCAAACACATTGGCTTCATTAGTTTCACCATTTCATGAAACTTAACGTTTTGGTTTTCAATCATTTTACGTGTTCTAGGATGACAGGAAACAATAATTGGAAGTTCAAACTTTTCAGCAATAATATTTAATATTTCTACAAGATTGAAAAAATTCTTTTCTGAAGCTATATTTTCTTCTCTATGGGCAGAAACAACAAAATATTTTCCTTTTGTTAGCCCCAGAGCCTCTAAAACCTTTGACTTTTCAACCTTTGGAAGATACTGATGCAAAACTTCATACATTGGGCTTCCAGTTTTGATGATTCTGTCGGGACGTAACCCCTCAGCAATCAAATATTCGCGAGCGATATCACTATATGTCATATTGATATCACTAGTATGGTCTACAATCTTTCGGTTGCTTTCTTCTGGTACCCGTTGATCGAAGCATCGGTTTCCTGCTTCCATGTGGAAAATCGGTATATGTCGTTTCTTGGCTGCGATAGCACACAAGCAAGAGTTTGTATCGCCCAATACAAGAAAAGCATCAGGTTTAACTTCTTCCAACACCGGATCAATATTGATCAAAATATGGCCGGCAGTTTCTGTCGCATTTTTTCCTGCAGCATTCAGAAAATAATCAGGCTTTTTTAAACCAAGGTCCTCGAAAAAAATCTCGTTTAATTCGTAATCATAATTCTGTCCTGTATGTACCAGTACATGGTCAATGGCTTCTGAAGCATCAAGCTTTTGAAGTACACAAGCTAAACGAATTATTTCTGGGCGTGTACCAACAACAGTAAGTACTTTTAATTTTTTCATCAGTAAGGTCTTTATACATTTTCATAAACAGTATCACTGTCTTTTGGATTGAACCATTCATTAATCCAAAATTGAGTATACAATTCTTCAGTTCCAACATTTTTAATATTATGGGTATACCAGATGGGAATATCCACATACGAAGGTTCTTTTCCGTCAAGATAAAAATTCAACACTTCATTTGTTCCAACCTTTCGCAATTGAATCAGTGCCTTACCTCTAATCACGATAAAACGTTCTATCTTACGGGCATGATAGTGATTACCTCTTGTAACGCCCGGAATAGTTGTTGAGTAAGAGACTTGGCCTCCTACTCCCAATTTGATAGTTTCCACAAAAACGCCTCTTGCATCTGCAGATTGAACCAATTTCAACGGAAAATGGCTGACATAATCGATATAACATCTGAACGTATTGAAAAGATTCAGTTCATTTCTGTCTTTTAATTCAGGGATGTAACCACGTTCAAAATATTGATCTTTAAACTTTTCAAACAATGACAGAATTTCCGTTACTTTTTTCTCAAAATCGTATGGAACTGAATCATGTTCAATCACAGCGGATTCAGATTTATGGACAGATCTAATTTTTTCAATGATATGCGCACACAAACTGCCAACATATATTAACCTAACACAACTGTCCTGGATAATCTGAGGCGTTTCACCATGTGTCAGTTTGTAGCAGAAAGTTGCGATAAACGAATTGTAATTTGGCTGGCCAAATGGGCCATATACATTAGGCACCACCATTCCGGTAAAGGACGCTCCATTCCGATTTGCCCATTTTTCAAGTAATTCACGACCCTCCCGTTTTGATTTACCATATTCATTGTCACTTTCCTCTTGTGTAGATGAAGAAAACAACACATGTGGTTTTATATGCTCTGCTTCCATCGCAACAATCAGTTGGTTTACCAACTTAAGGTTGGTTTCATAGAGAACCTGAGGATCCGGAGAACGGTTCATCGCTGCAAGGTGTACAATTACATCACATTGCTTTACAAACTGACGTAATGCCGCTTCACTTTTGAAAAAAGCATCCTTGAAAGGGATACGTTCAAATTCATCTGGAAATAATCCGAAAGTATTGTAAAGATGAGTTCCGACAAAACCAGGCTGACCTGTTATACCAACTCTTATCATAAACCCAAATCCTCTTTAATCATATCCAGTTTGAGCAGAAGTTTCTGCATCCCTACCACATCAAGACGGAATGTATTATGTGAATGATAATCTTCAATATGCGCAACCTTTTCTTCACCTTCCACAAAATATTTGTCGTAATTAAGATCGCGTGCATCGCAAGGAATACGATAATAGTTACTCATATCCACACTCTTCGCCATTTCTTCACGCGTAACAAGGGTTTCATATAACTTTTCTCCGTGACGTGTCCCGATTAATCTTACTTTGGCATTTGATTTATATAATCCAATTAAAGCTTTAGCCAATACTTCCAAAGTGGCTGCGGGAGCCTTTTGAACAAATAAATCTCCATTTTCTCCATTTTGAAATGCGTAGATGACCAAATCAATAGCATCATCCAGTGTCATCATGTATCTTGTCATGTTCGGATCTGTTATTGTAATATCATTCCCTGATTTTATTTGATCCACCCATAATGGAATTACAGAACCCCGACTTGCCATTACATTACCATAGCGTGTACAGCATAAAGTAGTATTTGCACCTTTTCCCAATGCGCGGGCTTTTGCTATGACGACTTTTTCCATCATTGCCTTGGAGATACCCATAGCATTAATTGGATAACAAGCTTTATCAGTTGAAAGAACCACTACATTTTTAATATTGTGCTCAATGGCTGAATCTAGAACATTTTCAGTACCGATGATATTCGTTTGTACAGCCTGCATTGGAAAAAACTCACAAGATGGGACTTGCTTCAGAGCTGCAGCTGCGAAAACAAAATCGACACCCTTCATAACTCCATCTACAGAACGCTTGTCGCGAACATCTCCTATATAAAATTTCACTTTGGGATTTTGCAATTGATGGCGCATATCGTCTTGTTTTTTCTCATCACGGCTAAATATGCGGATTTCATGGATATCCGAATCAATAAATCTTTTTAATACTGCGTTACCGAAAGAACCTGTCCCTCCAGTAATCAATAGAGTTTTATTTTTAAATGTTGACATAAATAAATCTTAAATTATTGTTACATTCAATTTTTACAATTGTCATTTTGAGCTAAGATTTACAAATTTGATTGATACCGTTTTGGATAAAGTACTTATCCATTAGCTCTTTTTTTTCGATAATTGTTGGATAATTGATAAGTACGGCTCTAAATTTTCCTTTAAAAACAAATTGGCTTCCTGCGGAAACGCCAATTACACCATGATTCTTTATCACAGTTCCAATATCATCCATAGATCCAGCTCCCCCCAGAACTGTCATTGGGATGCTAACTGCATCTCTTATTTTTTGAATCAAATGCATGTCATAACCTTTCATTAGTCCATCATTGTCAATAGAATTGACTACGATCTCACCACATCTGGCTTTTTCCATTTGCATGGCAAAAATAATTGGATCCAAACCTGTATTGAACTTAGCATTATGAGTCCAAATCTCGTAATTATTTCCAAAAGTTTTCTTTTTAACATCAATAACCACGACTACACTTTGATTTCCAACACATTCCGCCATTTCGGTAATAATTTTCGGATTTATAATAGCAATAGAACTAACTGCAATTTTCTCTACACCAAGACTAAAAATCCGTTGAGCCTGTTTCAGAGTCTTAATACCCCCTCCGTAACAAAATGGCATTCTGCACTCAATTGCCAGATTCTCAATCATCTTGTAGTCTGGCTCTAAATTATGTGTAGTAGCATCAATATCCAAAACAATTAATTCATCAACTTCTTTTTCATTGAAAATCTTAACCGCATTTATCGGATCACCAACATATTTATAATCCTTAAATTTAACAGTTTTAATAAGTCCCTTATTATGAACTAACAAACAAGGGATAATCCTAGGGTATAACATTACTTTAGATTTGCAAAATTATGTAATAAATTCACACCATTAAAATGGCTTTTTTCGGGATGGAACTGAATTCCGTAAATATTTTCGTGGTTTACCGCACTTATAAATTTGTTACCATATTCTGAAGTTGCGATGACGTCATTAATCTCTTTACATTCAAAATAATATGAATGCAAGAAATAGAATCTTGTTACATCAGAGAATCCTTTTAGAAGTAAGTTCTCATTTCTAGGACTTATTGTGTTCCAACCCATATGTGGAAGCCTGGTTTTATATGGTATCGTATTTGGATCGAATTTCTTTACTACGCCGTCTATCCATCCTAATCCAGGTAAAGAACCTTCCTCGCTCGATTTCGAGAGTATTTGCATACCAACACAAATCCCTATCACAGGCACTTTTTGCTCTATCACTAACATTTCCAATTTATCCCTCATACCAGAAGCGTTTAAAAGCGTCATTGCTTGATCATACGCTCCTACTCCGGGCAAAATTATTTTGGAAACATCCTGCAAATCCTCGAACGTATGTGCAATTTTGGTTTTAATATTTAAACGGTTATAAACATTTACAAAAGCTCGAATATTACCTAAACCGTAATCAATAATTGTAATCATTTAAATGCTCTTTTTTCAATTCCAAGAAATTGCAACACACTAGTTCCAAATGTAATTAAATTAAAGTTATTCTTATAATCTTTGAAACTTTTATTATCTCCATTAAAGTAGTTCTGAAGCTCTTCCACTGTTAAATCGAGTTTTCGGGCGACAAACTCGAATTCTTGTTTTAGAACTTGTTCATTTAATTCTGGAGTTGCAACTCGTTTGAGGGCATCTTCCCGAGTTAATTGATTTGTTAAAATTAAACTGGAGAGATGAGCCCTCCGTTTATCATATCCAAATTTTCTTGGAAGCCAGTCAGCTTCAAACCACCTTGTAAAGCGTGATTCATGGTGTTTATGTTGATATTGTTGCCATCCAAAACGATCGGTTAATTGTTTAATAGCTTCAGCTTTTATAAATGGAACATAATCCAAGGGTTTAACTACCCTTACTCCTTTAATAAATCTATAATAGAGCTTATATTTAAAAATATTACAGGTTGGAAATGTCTTCAACGGAATCGTTCCAAATTTATTGTGGATATCTCTTACATAGCGCATATCCGTCTGATAATAAGCACCCCATTCAAAAGGCTCCCGTACACATTCAGTTGAATAATTTCCACCAGTTAATATATACTTAAAATTGTTTTTTGCGGCGTAATTGTAAAGAGAGGAAAAGAATACCAAGTCCTGTGGGATATCAATATCAGGAACCTGTGATTTAATAAACGCCAATTGCAGGTCTTTCATCTCAGTCCAATTCACAACTTCAGTATAAAGGTCAAGATCTAAACCATCTACTAGCCTTTGAATATTATGAGTTGAAATATCTGAATTCCAACCTGCATCTACGTGAAATAATAAAGGTCTTAAACCATATTTTTCTTTTGCCAAATAAACTAAGTAGGAACTATCTAGACCGCCACTAATACCAATAAGGCAATCATGATCACGCCCCTTACCATCTTTCTTAATTTTTTCAAATATCTTAATTATTTCTTTTTCGCCCTTTTCATCCGGATGCCAATTAGGCAAAATATTGTGATAGTAGTTAGAACAATATTCGCATTGTCCCTGATCATCAAATTTAATTGTTGAATCGGTTGTATCCATTATGCAATTGGTACAAACCCTATATTGATTATTTAAATTAGAAATTAATTTGCTCATTTATTTTATTTCATTTATGTGAACTATTTATTGATTAATTGTTGATACAATTGCAGGTATTCTTGAAACCTTTCTGATTCATTAAAATATGCAAGCACCTCTGCATTTTTCCGAATAAAAAGTCTTTTCATTCTTTCGTAAAACTGAGACAGCATTAATAAGCGATGAAATATTTATTTTTTTTAACGACAATACCGGTATCTTTATAACCAACTCTGGACAAGCTGTTGCATCATAAACTATTGCAGGGGTGCCGCAAGCCATTGCTTCCGCCGTTGCAAGACCGAAAGTCTCTTCAGCGGATAAATTCAGAAAAACGTCAGAAGCATTATATAAATCCACTAACTCCTTTTTGTTTTCAGTTCTTGATAATCCAATAACATTTTTAGGTAAATCAACTTTTTGCTTTTGATTAAGTCCAATAAGAACAATAACTTCATCTTGATTTAAACGTTTACTAAGTTGAATAAAGTCATTTAAACCCTTACGACGTTCCCATGTACTTGCAACACCTAATATAACATATTTGCCATGTAAATTATACTTATGCTGAACGATACTGATATTGTCTGACGGTTTAAAGATTGCCGTCATCAAGAAACGAATCAAACTTTGTTTTCTCATTATACACAAATTTAAGCTTTTATGCTTAACTCTGTATCTGGGCTAAGTTAGGAATTCCACCGCGTAAATATCGCTATTTTTTGAACGAACGATTGTAAAATATCAATATATTGAAAATCTATTCAAAAAATATATTATCGTATATTGAAAATATTGAGTCTTTAGAATAATTATTATCAATAAATTTTCTAGCACAGCACATGTAGTCCTCTCTTAATGCCTTAGAATTTGCCAATTGTACTATTTTCATTCTCCATTTATCATAATTATTACATGTAAAATCCATATTGATATTCCTCATAACTCTTGTATAAGAAGGAGTATCTGAAGTTACTACAGGTAAACCAATCAACCAAAGCAATATTAATTTATTTTCCGGCTTAGATATTGCTAAAGGATTATTTGGTATAGGAATTAACGCTAAATCACATTTTATGGCTATAGAATTAAATGTAACAGAATTCCAGTCATAAAGATGAAAAGAAATATTTGAACTTTTAAATGTTTCTTTCAATACGCTATAAGTTGGTCTACAAAAATATTGTCCTCCCAATTTACAATATTCAGAATCAGTTATTATGTGAATATGTATTTTATACGAACTGATCGGACTCAATATATCATTGAGCATTTTGAAATATTCAATATTTCCATGTGCAAATCCTTCCCACAAAAGATGCAATTCATTATTTTTAATCAGATCATAACTATCTTTGAAAACGGTTATTTCATCATCAAAATAGTCTCTGACAATAATAACATTCTTGTGTATCTGATTTAAAAATTGTTTTTGTTCCAAGCTTCCACATATGATTACATCTGAGCTATCAATCATTTTATTGATAGTCCTTTTGTATGATGTTGTCAAGACGGATGTTCTTTTACATAAATAATGATACACGGATCGCATCATGTCTTTAAGATTGTTTTCCACCAAATACAAATCAGATAAATCCAATATCACCCGCACATCTTTGTCCTTCTTCCTTTGCTTTTCTTTATAATTACACCATAAATTAAGATCTGCAGACAGCGAAATATAGATTATATCATAATCATTCTCGTACTGAGCTGTCTCGTATAGAATTCCTTTTGCTTTAAAGTATGGCACATATCTTCTTCTATCTTGAGGATGATTATAGTCCGGAGAGTTGGGGATGCATCCAATGGTTAATTTGTCTACTTCTAAATGCATGACTGTTCTATTTATAATTATTTTGTTAAAATCAAGCTATAATATCTGGCTAAACCTGCTATTATTTTTTTCCTGCCAATAAGCATTAATATAAGCCATTGGCAAAAATATTGGCCAAAAATAATCAAACGATGAAAGAAATGGATTTGTTCCGTTTGCAACCAAAAAACTAATCAATCCAATCAATAACCCGGTAATTAATTCATCGTTTGTCCTTTTTATCAGCTTAATTCCATAATAAATAATGCCTCCGATAAAAATCCAAAACATAGAGGCCCCTAAAATCCCGGTTTTAAAAAGATCATCAATATATGACTGTTCAAATGCCCAAGGAACTGCTGAGGAACGCTTAAATCCTAGAATTTCAGCTGCAGCACCATTCCCGATGATTGGGGAGTCCATGAAACCCTTAAACAAAAGTTGCGCTTGAGTAAACCGTACCGGCTCTTGTTTGGAATCAAATGCGGCAAGGAATCTATCACCAAGAGAACCGATGGTAATATTTTGCTGTATGAGAAAATATTCGATTCCCATAATTGTAATTACACCAAGAATAACCAAATACAACCTAAGGTTTTTATTTATAAATAATCTGATTTTTTTATTATAAAAGTGCAAAAATATCCATATGTAAATCGGAGCTGTAAAAATTGTCAATATCATTATTCGCCGTCCACT
>Ga0209125_1002208_pt1 | contig 15565 bp, 9 predicted proteins | sample BarGraIncub1131A_FD_184503 | JGI IMG/M metagenome (GOLD analysis project Ga0209125, IMG submission 184503) | Arctic peat soil microbial communities from Barrow, Alaska - Barrow Graham LP Incubations 11-31A (SPAdes) (version 2) | ecosystem: Environmental > Terrestrial > Soil > Wetlands > Peat... | reverse complement strand
AATCAGGATAATATTCGGTTTCGGCTCAAGCTTCTGTGCCGATAGATGCAGGCCAGAACCTACAACAACGGCACTGCAACCAACTATTTTTGCTAAATGGATTGGTTTCATTTTACTGTTGATTCTATCGTTTTTCAATAGCCAAATATAACATGTATATCTATACTGATATTTAAATTATAAAACCTCCCTTTAATTAATTACTCCAGTTACGTATGAATATTTCAATATTCAACCAGCAAAAATGTGCTGCAAAGACCGGCTAAACCAGTAATTAACAATTTCATATTGATGATTTTAAATCTTTCCCTCTTTAAAAGAAATCTGAACTTTGTTTTTAAGCTTTGAATTGTTCAATGTCAGCTTTAACCTGTAAAGTTTCTCTCCCCAGGCCGCCTTTATCTTCGAATCCATCTTTACCTCTTCAAGCGAAGGGTTGAATACACCTGACTTATAATTCATTGTGACCATTGATTTATTATCCAATTCAAAGAGGATTATCCCCTTAACCGGATCAATTATAGGTTTAGCATAGACCAAAAAATTCAATTCTGTAGGTTTGATAAATTTAGTGAGTTCATAATTTTCATCTATCAGAACTGTTTGAGCGGCTCTGTTGAAGGTAATATTTCGGTTCCACTGTTTTACACAAGCTTCCTTCGGGTAAGCTCCTGCAATATCCATATCGAAGTGAACAATTTTGGAATTGCAGCTATATTTAACATTTTTTGCCGCCGAATCTTCGCCATGACGCTGCATCTCTCCGTTAATCGCGGGAAGATTATGGTACGCCGACTGCATGGTCCAGATTTTATAGCGGCCTGGCCCAAAAGTCGCACCGCTATACACTCCCACTCCGGCATCGACGAGGATCGGATTCCCATTATAAAACAACATGAAGTTTCCAGCATCATTGTGGCTGTGAGGGCCTCCATTAACGCCACCTTTGGCAGTGATATAAAACCCCGAATTTGAACCATTCTTATAACGGGCTGTCATAATCTGAAGGTCGGGAAACCACGAATCCTGAAACATCGGTTCCTGTGGTTCAATCTTTACAATTTCAGGATAGGACGCAAGTCCCCAAAGCACACGGTTGATATGACCGGAGATATATCCTCCGTCTTTTTGTAGCAGGTAACTCCCAAACTTCATCATAACAGAATCACCGATCGTCTGGCCATAGTTGTAAACAATGCCGGGAGACGTTTTGACTCTTGAAGAGGCATCTGCATAATTGACAAACCTATCGTTTGCGATGTACATTTGGGAGATAAATAATCCCATTTTTGAAATAATCTTCTCATGAAACAAATTAATCTTATTTGCACTGGCAGAGTTAAGTAATTGCAGAATTTCAAATAAACTTCCCGGAGCCTGCGACCAATAGGTTGAGCCTTCGTCGCACCCCCCATCGTTCTTATAACCATTGAGAAAAAAATTGGTACTTTCTACAATTTTTGCAATTGATTTGTTTCTTCTTTGAACGTTGTCTTCAATTAATAAGGTACAAATTAGCCAATTGGAGTTAATCCAGGGATTCCAGTTGTTTACCGTTCTTCCATCATAGCCCATCCAAAAGAAATCGCTCCTTTCCAGACAAGGGGTAAGAATCCGTCTGTTAATCTCCTCCTTGATTCGTTTATTGATCACAGGCGATATTAAATCAAACTGATCTTTAAAAAAATAGTGTGCCCATGCAATCGCCCCACTGATTTTACCGCAATGAAGATCAACAATCGGAAGCTTTCCGTTACTAATGTCAGGCAGTTTTTGCGGATCCTCTGACCTGAAAAGGGGAGATGAAGCATTTGCCCACAGCGACATTTCGCAGGCGGTCCAAATACAATCTATCATTGGATGGATAAAACGACCCTTATTCTCAAAAAGTTCGGCCATAATAAGGGTTGATAAACCATCAGGAATCGCACCTAAATATTTGTCATCCGCCCTTTTCCCAGTAGCTGCAAATTCAAGATAGGAAGTTGCAGGAACTGATTCCCACTTTGTATCCAAAAGGGCTTCACCTTCCTTAATATATTTTTGTTTAATAGAATCCGGGATTTGTGTCCACTTACCTGCTCCGGGAAATGGTTTCCAATCTGCCAAAGGAAGGATGCTCTTTTCGATGAGATCTTCAGTAATCTTGTTCTTCAGCAAATCTTTATGATCCTGAGCCTTAATCGAACCGACAAATAGCATAACGGTAAGAAGGAGTACAAACTGTTTGTAATTCATAGTTATAAAATTTAATTTCTACGACGCAACGCCTAATGCCTGATCCACATATCTACCATCACAAATGAATAATTATTCATCAACATTAACCTTCGACTTCTTTTTCCCCCCTTTATTCAGGGTTTTTTCAATTTCCCATTCACGCAGATTTTTGATCGTGCGGTTCTCCGCCAGCGGGGTAAGCCCACGTTTTAAAAGATTAGCCATCAGTTCTTTCCTCAGCGAGGCTTTGATTTCTTTGTAACTCACGTCTTGAGCATAGTTGATCGTTTCACCCGGATTTACTTGAAGATCTGTCAAAATTTCCGGGTTTCCAGGCAATTCAAGGATCGAATATTTATACCTTCCATCATTGATTTGGAAACAGTTATAATCTTCGGTGATGATCGTTTTGCGTTCTGGTTTGATCCCTTTGCCGGTAAGAAACGGTTTTAGAGAAATACCCGGTAGTCCTTTCGGTAGGGGGATTCCTGTCAGATCACAGATAGTTGGAAGGAAATCTAATCCATTGCAAACCAAAGTTGTTTTGTTGGCATAGTTGGGTGTAATCCCTTTACCGGAAAAGATCAGCGGTATGTGTTGACACTCCTCAAACGGGACATTTTTATGGATTAATCCATGCGCTCCATTCATATCACCATGGTCGGAAGTAAGAACGATGATGGTATTTTCTTCTATCCCGGCCTTTTTCAGTGCTGCCAATACCCGTCCGATTTGGGCATCCACACTCTCGGTTAAACGATGATACATCCAGTTATATAAATTCCATCGGTCATTATTCCATGTCCGGGATTCGATATCCATCAGGACCATTTCTGATTGTTCGTCATTAATTGGGGCAGGGTTGAAAGCCCGGGGCGGAATCTGTTTACGATATACCTCTGTTGTCAAAGTCTTTTGTAAGGCAAGCAGCCTTGCTGTTTCACGGGAATTGGCTGCCGGCAGACGATCAGGGAAACGTTTATCCTTCCCTGCGTTATAACATATATCATGAGGATTTAAAAAGGAAAGAAACAATAAAAAAGGTTTCTCTTGTTTTGTTTTGCCAATTTCGGACAACACTTTTTCTGCATAGATAGCAGGTCCGTCATAGGGGTCAAGCCCGTTGAGCTTAAACCCATATTCCGAAACATCCTTAGTCCCATATAAATGGGTTTTACCAGAATAAAGGGTTTCGTAACCCGCCTTGCGGAATATAACACCCAGCGCTCCATCTGAAACGACACTTTTTACTTTTGAGTCATCAAAGGCCTGTGTATTTTCCTTTACGCCTACCTCTGAGGCATAATGTCCAGTAAGCAGTGAAAACCGTGAAGGCATGCATACCGGATTTACAGCATAAGCTTTCTCAAAACGATAGCCCATTGCGGCAATCTTGTCCATATTGGGTGTATTCAGCCATTTATTTCCCATACAACTCATCATGTTGTAGGATTGCTGGTCTGTCATGATAAACAGCACATTGGGTTTTGTCTGAGAAAAAAGTGAGCTGCCCCCCAAGAACGGGAGAGCCAGACTCATCAATAATTTGGCTTTCATGCTTTTTATGTTTGCTGATTTCTATTCCGCATCTGTTTCCGTATCACTTTTGCCACTTTTTTTAATCACTTTTTCCATTTCTTTAAATGTGATCGCATGAACAGATTTCAAATAACTTTCCAATTTTGATTCGAGTAGTTTTGCTTCTTTGGGATCTTCTTTCGACAGATCCTTTTGCTCCCCGATATCATTTTTTAAATCAAAAAGCTGAACCTGCCCGCTGTCAAGATATTTAATTAACTTAAAATTTCCGTACCGAATCGCTGAATGAGGTGAGAAAATCCCAGCCCCTCCACTATAAGGACGGTGAAAATAGAGAGCCCTACTTTTAAAATTTATCTTCCCCTCTAATAATGGTTTTATTGATTGACCATCCAGGTTAGCAGGTAACTTCTCTTTGTATTTCACCAGATCGGCAATAGTGGGAAGAAGATCATAGGTAATTACAGGTGTATCGCAAAAAGAGTTGGGCTTAATGCCCGGTCCTTTGACCATAAATGGCACGCGAATTCCCCCTTCAAACAAATCCCATTTCCCTCGTTGCAGCGGAATGTTGAATCCCATTCCGTTTTTTAGTTTTTTATCGGGACTATTGGGTGGGAAAAATGGGACACCCCCGTTATCTGCTAAGAAAAAGATATATGTATTATCACTTAGTCCCAGTTCTTCCACTTTGGCTAAAAGTTTCCCGATCGATTGATCCAAATCGTAAAGCATTGCAGCAAAAGTGGACAAATTATGTTTTTCCCCTTTGGGTAAGGCTTCAAATTTTGCATACGAACCTGGCGTACAGATGATTTTTTCGTGTACCGCATAGTGGGAAAGCTGCAAAAAGAACGGCTTGTTTTTGGCTTTTTGTTCTTCAATAAAGCTAATTGATCGGTCGGTAAGCGAAAAAACCAATTTAGGATCATCCTGCGTATTCACCTCCAGCCAGGTATTTTTCTTCGACCAACCTCCTTGTTTATTGCTTGTTCTTCCGTCACTATAGTCATAACCTAACACAGAAGGTTCGCAACCAATATGCCATTTCCCGAAATGAGCGGTAGCATAATTTGGATTGGCGGCCTTGATCATTTTAGCCAGCGGAAAAAGGTTTTCGTGATTGATGTGATCAGTAGGTTGTCCAACCTTGACCATATTTATCCGGGCGGGTGTCTGTCCGGTTTGTATGCTATACCACGATGGTGCGCAAACAGCTGCAGCGGCATATCCATTTGTAAACCGGATACTTTGTGAGGCCAGCCTTTCAAGATTTGGCGTTTGATGAAAGTCACTTCTTGAATCAGGCACTTTATTGTCCATCAAGGTGGATAGAGACGACCAACCCAGGTCATCAGCCAATATCACTATGATATTGGGCGTGTTACTCTGCGTAAAAGCCACGAGGGACGATAATAGCAACCCTCCGGTCAGACTGATCTTTGTTGTTGTCTTATTTATCATATTTAAATTTAATTGTTATTAAATAGCATTTCAAAATTTGCCTTTATTGTTGTTTTGAGTAGCATGCCGTTTTTCTCCAGGCATTTCGCCTCTGCGACCGAATTCAGATGTTTCCATCGTTCCACAATCTTTCATATACCAGTCTTTCGTTAAATTTTTTGGAACATCATCTCCAGTTACATCCATCCATTCGGATAACAGTTGTCTGAGATTTTTTAAATCGTTTTGATACGCCGGAAATGCCAAAATATTTTTAACCTGTTCAGGATCAGAAATATTTTGGTATAATTCTTCCATTGGCCTTGGTGCCAGAAACACCTCGGCCTGATAGGAAGTGATCGTTCCACTGGTTTTCAGGTCGACAAGATCCTGAAAAGAGGGACTACCCAATGCGTCGGCCGGACCGCTGTTCGCAAATTGAGGCCTCGAATTCAGAATATAAAGAAAATCCTTTGACCGGATCATGCGCTCATGCGCTTCATAATCGTGCCAGTTGTGTTCGGCAAAGACATAATTCCGAAACGATTTTTGAGGATTGTCTAACAGGGATTTAAAACTTACACCCTGAACGCTTTGAGGTATTTGAGCCGTTGCAACCTCCAGCAATGTTGGGGCAATATCAATAGAACTGACCAGGCTGTTACAAACCCTTTCCTTTTTCCCAATCCCTTTGGGCCAGTAAACGATAAACGGTGTTTTCATTCCACGGTCGTTTACCCTGGTTTTACTGTGAGGGAAAGGTCGTCCATTGTCGGCCATAATCACGATCACAGTATTATCAAGAATATTTTGTTTTTGCAGTTCATCAACTACAAGTCCGATGTAATGATCGAACCGGGTAATCTCGGTGTAGTATTTGGCTAAATCACTTTTTGTCCCCGTTACATCAGCAAGATAATAAGGAGGCTTTACGTTGGCAATATGGTAGGTTCCTGTGAATTCATTAGGCCCCCATGGACGATGGGCATCGTAGGAGGCATACCACATCATAAAAGGTTTATCCTTTGGGCGATTTTGAAGTGTTTTAATCCAAAGTTCCTCCCCTCCGTCGCCATTTAATTTCACATTTTCATTGGTCACGTCAAATCCACGAAGGGCATATTTACCCATGTGAAACTTTCCGGCATGAGCGGTGTAGTATCCTTGTTGTTTGAGAATTTCGGGAAACGAAATCATTTCAAGGGGTGGTTCTGTATGCAATTCTGGTGCACCTGTATTATGGGGGTATCGTCCCGTAATAATACTGTTACGACTTGGGCTGCAAGAACTTGCAGTCAGAAAAAAATTAGTAAACCGGATTTCGTTTAAGGCCAAACGATCAATATTGGGAGTTTTCACCTCATTGTTCCCATAACAACCCAAATCATTCCAACTCACGTCATCTGCCAGGAAGAGGATGATATTGGGCTTTTGAGCTTCCGTTTCGAACGAAAGGAGCGAAAACCCGAACAAGCAGACAGAACTTAATTAGTAAAAGTCATTTGTTTATCATTACAATAGTTTGGTAAATTTTAATATAAATATCTGAATATCAGTAAAATAAACTAAAAATAAGCGTGAAATAATTTGGTTAAAACCCTAGAAATCAGTAACTTAAAAAATTACGGAATAATTTTTTAAGTTACTGATTTCTAGGGTTATTAGTTTGATTATCAGTGCATTAGAAAATGAGGTTTTTAACAGGCTGAATAAATCCCGCAAAGACTTTATTATTAGCGTTCTTTGGCATATTTTGAGCATCAAAGGTAGGATAATGAAATTTCTTGCAACTTGGAAGGTTCAGCCTTCTTTGTGAGCAAACGTATCGAAACCAGTTTGAGAAAGAATTTGATTTCCTCTCCTTTAATAAGCAGTTGATCAATCAAACAATTTCAAGTCTGCGCTATTGCATTAGACCCAAGTTATATTCCCAAAGCCGGCAAGGCTACTTACGGCAGGGGAAGATACTGGTCTGGCGTTGCCGGCGCAGCAAAATGGGGATTGGATCTATGTGGATTTGCCGTTGTCGATATTGTCAATAATACAGCATTGCACTTAAAAGCCTGGCAGACCCCCCCTGCAGTTGAATTGGCTGATAAAGGATTGACCCTGTTGAGTTATTATGCAAGTCTGGTAACAGAGAATGCAGCTTCGTTCAAAGAGTATTCCGACTGTATGTTAGCCGATGCCTATTTCGCTAAAAGACCTTTTGTTGATGCAGGCCTGTCCACAGGAATGCACTTCATTAGCCGATTAAGGGATGACAGCGTATTAAAGTACCGATTCACTGGTGAACCTACAGGAAAAAAGGGAGCTCCAAAGAAGTTTTCCGGTTTGGTTGATCTTAACAATTTTGATCCTAATCAATTTTCCTTAGATCTGTCCAACGAAGAAATTACGATCTATTCAGCAGTTGTTGTTTACTCGAAGGCATTCAAAATGGACATCAAGCTGGCAATTGCAATCTTTTACAAAAATGGAAGGGAAACAGCCAGAAAGATGTATTTTTCAACTGATTTAAAGCAAGCCGGAGAAAAGATTGTTCGCTACTATCAGGCACGGTTCCAGATTGAATTCTTGTATCGTGACGCCAAGCAGCATACTGGTTTGACAAACTGCCAGGCAAGAGGTAAGAATAAACTTGATTTTCACTTCAATGCAGCACTAACAGCTGTCAATCTGGCAAAAAATGACTGGTTATCCACAAGAGAAAACATAGACAAACCATTCTCAATGTCAGATTACAAAACGCAGTATAACAACACCTTAATGCTCGAACGATTTATGTGCATGTTTGCCATCAACCCAAACACACCTAAGAATCAAAAAATATTCAAAGAACTATTGATTTATGGCAGAATTGCCGCTTAAAATTTAACGAACTATTGATAGGATAGAACCACATTTAATTCCACCCTGGATTTTGCGGCATTAGTTTGGTTAAATTAGCATCAATTACAGATTGTGGAATTGGGAAAAGAGTATCTCTAAGAGCGATTTTCTCACCTCCAAAATGGTTAAATGCTTTTGTTCTTTCAAACCATTTTCCAGTTCTCAATAAGGTAAATCTCCGATCTTCTTCAAGAAAAAGTTCCCGGGATCTTTCATCTAAAATGTAGTCGATATTTATTTTTGCTCCAGTCACAGGACTGGCTTTTGATCTTGCCCTGATAATATTGATTGTCGCAGCTGCATCATCGGGACGTCCGAGTTTGAACTGGGCTTCAGCTTTTAAAAGGTATGTATCAGCCAGCCTTAATGCGATATAATCATCAAAATTTGGACTTTGAGTTACATTATCCGGATTGGTCCCTTCCACTTTTCGTGAATAAGGCCAGTCAGCCCGTTGCCAAGTTGCTTTTGTAAGGTCCACACTCCAGTTAAGCTTTATCGTATCGCCGTAATGATAATTAACAGGCAATTTATCAGCCGGATATGGTGCATTTCCTGCAGCATCCTTTAAAATAAACCACTTTCTCATGGCATAATTTGAGCCCCTGTCATCCTGAGGTTCATAAATTTCTATAGCCCATTTTGTCGGGGCTGTATAAGCTTTACCTCTTCCTCCCCTTTCAAATGTTATCTGCAAAGGAACCACACTTCCAATTTTTATATCCATAAACCTGCCTTGATGGTTCGCTCGTGTAGATGGATCGGACCCTCCACCAATTGTTTCAAATTCAAATTGCCATACCCATAAGGCTTCAGTATTACCCTCCTCCCGATTTCTATTACCATTACAAAACATATCCATAAAAGGAACTCCAGGTTGGTTTTTTTTAACACCATAACGACCTGTTATTAGCTTGTATTGTGGTGTGCTAATAACCTTATCTGTCCAATAAAGCGCGCTATCAGGTTTATTTAAAACAAGGTACATTTCAGCAAGATAATGTTGAACTGCTCCCTTAGTCAATCTTCCTTGTATAACAGGTTCAACAGGAACATACTTTTCTGCAAAGAGAAGGTCAGAGATAATTTGTCTCCTTACCTCGGCAACCGGAGTACGTTCCCAATCTGTTTTTATAGTTGATCCAAGAGACTCTTTAAGGTTCAATGGTACATCTCCCCAGCAATAAGTCAGATTACGGTATGCCCATGCACGGACGGCTTTAGCTTCAGCTATAACTCTATTTTTGTTTCCTTCAGGTGTTAAACTCCCTCCAACCCAATCTACATCAGTTCTGCTATCTGCCTGATTTATAATGGTATTAGTTGCATTGATTAAGTTATAAAGCCAGGCAAATACCTGGTCGTAATAGATATTTTGAGGATTGCTTAAATCATCCCATGAGGCAAAAGTAGTACTTAATCCCTGCGTCCAGTTTCCGGTTAAATTGTCAGTGCCACATGTAAACATATTTCTATTAAAATCAATTGGAGCGTCAAATTCTTTCCGAATTCTTGAATAAGCTCCATTTAAGCCAGTCTCAAAACCTGCCAGATTTGAATATAATGACTCAGTGGTTATAAGATGAGGTGGTTTTTCATCTAAATTAATTTCACAACCAAAAAGAAATACAACTAATAAAATAACCGTGATAATATTGAATAATTTTGTTCTCATAGTACTTTTTTTTAATAATACTTAACTTCAAACTAAAAACCAAAGGCTAATCCAAATACATATTCTTTTTGCAATGGGATATTTTCAGTGCCACTTAATTCAGGATCCACACCACGCCAATTTGTAAAAGTTAAAATATTTCTGCCTGTGAAATATAGTTTCAATTTATTGATGGCTAATTTTTTCAATATACTTGGTGGCACATCATAAGATAAGGAAATATCTTTTATGCGAATAAAATCAGCAGACTCATAAATACCAGCTTCAATACCAGCCATCCTCTGAGCGTTAATATCATTCATGAAAAATTCATTGGATGGATTTTCCGGTGTCCACCAATTTTTTTTAATTGTATTTTTACGTACACCAGCAGAGACACCAAGATCAGACATTAATTTATTTTGTGAGGTCACACCTTGTACTCCATGCATAAAAATATCAAGTGTGAAATTTCTGTATTTAAATGTATTTGTTAAACCCCATATCATACTGGGGTCTTGCTGTCCAATTATCTGCTTATCCTCGGATGTGAGTTTACCATCATTATTAATATCTTTGATTTTTATGTATCCCGGAACAGATCCCCATTTAGCAGCTTCAGCGGCCTCATCCAATTGCCAAACGCCATCAAAGACAAAATCATAGTTCACTCTTATAGGTTGACCGATAAACCACTGATTATTAATATCATCAATTTCTATGCCTTCGGAATTTAAGTTTCCGTATAATGAAACTATCTTGTTTCTGTCAAAGGAGATATTACCAGAAGTAGTCCATGAAAAATTATTTTTCACAATATTTCTTGAAACTATTGAAAATTCAAGACCCTCGTTTTTAGTTTCACCTATATTTTGTGTGATTGTTGTTATACCATGAACTTCTGAGATTGACCTGTTCAATAGCAGATCCGTTGTATTGGTACTGTATAAATTAATTGCGCCTGAAACCCTTCTTTTCAAAATCCCAAAATCAATTCCAAAATTAAAGGTACGTGAGGTTTCCCAACCAAGGTTGTCCGAACCCAATTTGCTTGGTTTATACCCAGGTAATGTAGTGCTTCCGGCAACCATATTTTCCTCGCTTAATCTTGATATTGTTTCATAAGCTCCTACCGCCTGGTTGCCATTTAATCCATATGATAATCTCAATTTCAATTCATTAAAAAAATCATTCCCTTCAAAGAATTTTTCATTATGAATGTTCCATCCTAAGGCTAATGAAGGAAAATATCCCCATTTGTTGTTAGCTCCAAAGCCGGAATAGCCATCCCTTCGTCCTGTGAGAGTTAACAGGTAGCGACTTGCGTAAGCATAATTTAACCGTATCATTTGTGAACTAAGTGCAGTCTCACTGTAAGTATAGCCGGGGATTACAAGTTCTGCCTGTGCTGAAGAATACCAGCTAAGAAAATCATGAGGGAAGCCCGACGCACTCATCGAATTTGAGCTACCTTTATATCCTTCGTAACTTATAAGTCCTGTGGCAAATATTGAATGAACGCCAAAATCTCTTTTATAAGACAATATATTCTCAATAGTAGTAGTTTTGGATATATCGCGGGAGGTATTTGCAGCTCCACGGGCATTTAATCCTGTCTTTGTATCTCTTCCCTTATAAGTTCCTTTGTCTGAAAAACTATAGCTTGTTCCAGTATTAATTCTATAATTGAGCCCTTTGATAAACGGAAAATCAACAATTGCATAATTATTGCTTAGAACCTGATAGGATTCATCTTTATCTTTATATAGTTGAGTTTCAAGTGGATTAATGCGAAGGGGATCATCCGGAATTGGGGTCACCGTCAAATTACCACTTTCATCATATGCCGTTGCCAATGGGTTCGTATAATATAAATCAACCATATCCGGAGCTGCTCCGCTTTTATCAACAGATGATAATTGGGTCCTTGTTCCTATTGTCAACCAATCGTTAATCTTTGTTTCAACATTTACTCTGGTCGTTAACCGTGTAAAATCATCATTAACCATTATTCCCCTTACATCAATCCAATTTCCTGATATATAATATTTTGTGCTTTTGGTACTTCCGGATACACTAAGATTATGCTCTTGGCTATTGCCTTGGCGTAATCCTAAATCAAGCCAATTCACCCATTTACCCGAATTATAAACATCAAGCTCAGATTGGGTCATTGCAGAATGATCGCGGGTCGTTTTAAAATCATAAAATTCTTGCCCGTTCATTATATCAGGCAAATTGGAGAAGTTCTGAACTGAATATTTTCCATCATAGGATATTGTTGTTTTACCCACTGTCCCTTCTTTGGTAGTGACAAGAATAACACCGTTTGACCCCCTGGAGCCGTAAATAGCTGCTGCTGAAGCATCTTTTAATATTTCAATAGATTGAACATCAGAGGGATTTAGGTCATTTAACGATCCTCCATAAGGAATACCATCAACTACAATCAATGGAGTATTACTGGCTAATATTGAGTTACGCCCCCTAATCATAATTGTTTCGCTTGGTGATGCACCTGCTGAAGTTGTCTGTATCATTACACCAGGAATTGATCCTTGAATTGCCTGTGCAATATTCAGGTTGGGTGTCATCTCCAGCCTATCTTTTGGTAAAGAAGCAACCGTTCCTGTTATATCGCTCTTTTTTTGAGTTCCATAACCCACTACAACGACTTCATCTACACCGATGGTCTCCTCTTCCATTGCAACGTTAATGGTCGTTATCCCAGTAATGAATACATCCTGCGATTTCATCCCAACAAAAGAAAACGAAAGGATCTTGGCATCCGCTGGTACTGTTAACCTGAACTTTCCGTCTCCGTCTGTAATAATTCCGATCGTGGTACCTTTAACCACCACACTCACTCCGGGCAAAGTAAGGCCTTTGTTGTCTTTTACCGTCCCAGAGATTTCTTTCTTTTGAACCTGTTGAACATTGACTGGTTCACTTGCCTTCCTGATAACTATCTGCCTTTCATACACATCGTAAGCCACATTTTCACCCTTCAGCGCCTGATCAAGAATTTGATAGATAGTAGCCTCTTTAAGCTCGATGTCCACCTTTTGGGATGTGTTGAAATCTTCGCTTCGGTAGAGAAATACAAAATCACTGTTCTGCTCAATATATTTAAAAAGACCCAAGATGGTGGTGTTGGACAGGTTTACGTCCAGTTTGGTCTTTTGCGAATAGCTGTTCGCCGAAACGGTCATCATAAAACCGATAAGTAAGCCAATGGTCAGTTTCATAATCTTCCATAGTTTTTTTTGACCCTCCCGGTCAGGAAAGTCAGCAAGCCATTTATTTTCCATATTTTTGAAGTGCTTAATAGGTAAATACTGAAATAATTTGGTGTTTATTTGAGCCGGAAAATGTCTCACCATTTTCCGGCTTTTTTTATTTTATCCGATAAGAATTTTCATTTATTTGCTCGAAACTGGTCAGTGAGACTTTTGCGAGGTATTCCATTACCTCTTTTCTGCTCTTTTTTAAATCGAGTTTTCCACTGATCCTCATTGTCTCCTTCCGTGGATCTGAGAAAGTGACTGAAATATTGTAAAACCGTTCTAATTGTTTGATTACCCGGCTGAAATCTATCTCTTCAAAACTCATCAGCCCCTTGGTCCACAAGGAGTATACATCTGCAGATACGCTGGAAATTTTTGTATCGCTATTGGTTTTATCAAAAGTGGCCATTTGGTCGGGCTTAATCACAACGTCATCTTCGGAATATTTTGCCCCATTGCGCCGGATGGCCACACTTCCTTCGTTCAATACTGTCTGAATCACCTGATCTTCGGCATAGGCGGAAACATTGAACTTGGTCCCCAATACCCTGATATCAAGATTTGAGGTCTTGACAATAAAGGGTTGTTGCGGATTTTTTGAAACTTCAAAGAAGGCTTCTCCGAAGAGCAGTACTTCGCGGGTTTTCTCTTTAAACCTTGTCGGATAGACCAGGCGGCTACCCGCGTTTAACCATACCACCGTATTGTCGGATAACACAACCCTGGATTGGTTGCCGTAAGGTATAACCAGTTGATTCATTGTATTTGAATCTTCTTCAGAAGTTTGAAGCACCGAATCGTTGTTAAGAACGACACTCCCTTTCTTTGAGTAGTCGACTGTAGAGCTTGATTTTTTTAGATCCACATTTTCACCATTCGAAGTAATCAACAATGGTCCATGAGCAGCGGATGGGACGACAATCGTCTGCCTGGCTAATTCCCGATAGACGTTCTCTTTCCCCGTATTCAGGTAGACCAGGAGTCCACCAATAGCAGTAAAGATAATGGCAACTGCAGCATACTTCATAAATGTTTGAACCAACTGCCTGCCTTTGAATTGCCTGGTATCCTGCTCAATTTTTCTCATCACCCTTTTTTCCATCTCCACCATCTCGGAAACAGGCAGTGAATCATCCTGAAACTTCAATTCTGTCAGAAGGGATTTGAGTTCAAATAGTCGGTCTTTTTCCTCAGGATGTTCGAGCAGGTATTGCTCCCAGTGGGTTTCTATGGCTAGGTTAGTATTGAAAATCCATTTTAGGAACAGTGGATTCTCTATGAATTTTAGATCGAAGGGGGTCATTTCTTTCTGGTTTATACCAATAAGATAAACAGAAATGAGAAAAGGGACAGTTTATTGAAAACTTATTTATGCGAAGATCTGATGAGGCATGAATGTACTGATATTCAATTCTTCCTTTTTCCAAAAATTATCAGCAATTCCATCAATTGGTTTGCATACTTTCCGCGCAAATGGTCCAGGGTGCGGTATACCTGTTTCTTTACTGTATCGGGGTTCATATCCAATAACTGGCCAATTTCAACATAATTTAATCCGGTGCTGAATTTCAGAAAGAGCAGCTCTCTTTTTTGCGGGTCAAGCATCTGTATGATTTGTTTAAGCTTTTCCACCCGCAGGCGGTCTGATCCAGGATCATCAATTTCCTGCTCAATATTGTACCTGAGTTCAAAAGCAGCTATCTCTTCAATAGAATGTGCTTCCGATTTTTTATTTTCTTGAAATTTGTAGTTGATGGCATTCTTCAGGGATCTAAAAAGATAAAATTCAATGTATTCCGGATGGTGAAGATCTGGCTTTAGCTTATGAAGGTTAACAAAAATATCCTGAATACAATCCTTAACCAGTTCATGATCACGGGTGATTTTAAGGCCATATGATAAAAGCGAATCAATAAATCCAGAATAGATTTCACCGAAGGCAGCCTGATCGCCCGAACGAAACCTTAACATCACCTCCAACCAGTGAGCCTTGTCTTTGATTAAATTTTCCAATCGTAAGTATAGTTACATAGGTGCAGACAAAACTAAGCACTGACCAAAGATATCAAAAATGAGGCAGATTCATTTTCTGAGTATATTTAGCCTGGTTAATCAAAATTTTTCCTTTCCATGAACAGGAAATTGTTGTACCTGCTTTGTCTGTTTCTTCTGGCATTCAACGAATTGAAGGCAGAAGAGAAGGACTCTTTACAGCATTTTCCCGCCAATAAGAAAGTTATCTATTCCTTTATCATCCAAGATTCACCGACCCGGCTGTTTACCATGCGGCAGTTCGATGAGGATTTTTTAAGCGGCTACCGGCTTTATTCCCGCCAGATGGGTAATTACTTTTCCCCGAGAATGAACTACCTAATCCAGGCTGTTACCAGTTTCGCCATCTTTATTCCATTGACCCACGAAGAGGGACATCGTTCTATTTTGGTATCCAGAAATATAGGATCAATATCGCAGCCTTTCTTTATGTCAAGAAGAGGTGGATACATTGAAGGTGTGACGGATAATTCCCTAA
>Ga0209125_1002207_pt1 | contig 15570 bp, 10 predicted proteins | sample BarGraIncub1131A_FD_184503 | JGI IMG/M metagenome (GOLD analysis project Ga0209125, IMG submission 184503) | Arctic peat soil microbial communities from Barrow, Alaska - Barrow Graham LP Incubations 11-31A (SPAdes) (version 2) | ecosystem: Environmental > Terrestrial > Soil > Wetlands > Peat... | reverse complement strand
CACTCCCACCGCCACTCCAACTGCAGGCACATATACAAGCGCTCAGAGTGTAACTCTTTCTTCAGATGTTTCTGAGTTTTTGGTTTCAACAGACGGTAGTGACGTAAGTGAATCAATTTGTTTTACGGGTGTACATTTTGTTAATCCAATTCTCGTTACTTCATCTATGACTATTAAAGCAGTAGCTTGTGATGATGCCGGGAATAAATCTCCACTTGGAACATTTGTTTATACTATAAACATACCAAGCACTAGTCATAGCAGTAGTGGAAGTTATCTTCCTGGCTATGGACCAAAAGTAAATATTATTCCAGTTGTTTCTGTAGTTCCAGTAGTTAATCAAATAATTTCAACATCTCCAACATCGTCTTCCTTAAATTCCATTATAGGTAGTGGCAAATGCGCCCCTGAACTTATTATTACGGATAATATGAAAAATGGAAATCGTAATGGAGTATATAGTGAATATAATAAAGGGACGGTAAAACAAGTTAAAATACTTCAAGCACATATAAATAGAATTCTTGCTTCAGCATATAAAGAAGCTGCAGGACCCATCGATGGCATCTATGGTAAATTAACAAAACAAGGAGTAGAACGATTGCAAAAAGCTCTAAATAATTTTCATCCATCAGATAAATCTCTAATAATAGATGGAATAATTGGTTCATATACAAAAGATGCAATTAATAATTCTTGCGGAAATAATTAATTTTAATTTTCTAAATTTTTTTATTTTTAACCATTAAAGTTTCTAACAATAAAGGAGTTAGATACAAAAGCAGGGTGGCCTTCGGCCACCCTGCTTTTGTAATTCCCTTACTACCTACTACATTCTACTTTTCCTTACTCCGCCGCACTTGCAACTTGTATCTCTCCAAATCTTGACCTAACTTCTTTCAATATCTCGTCTGCTAGTTTTTTATTATCACGTAGGAAAGTACGAGCAGCATCATATCCTCGGCCAAGTTTTATTTCTTCAACTGGTCCTTTTTCTTTTTGTTTAGCAGTTCCTGAATATGAATATATTGCTCCACTAGTCTTACTAATAACTCCAAGTTTTTCACCGAGAGCCATTATTTCACCTTCACGAGAAATTCCTTCGCCGTAAAGTATATCGAACTCAGTTTGTTTAAATGGGGCAGCGACTTTATTCTTTACAACTTTTACTCTTGTACGACTCCCAACAACTTCTTCACCTTTTTTAATTTGAGCAATACGACGAATATCTAATCGGATAGTAGTATAAAATTTCAACGCTTTTCCTCCTGGAGTTGTTTCAGGATTACCAAACATAACTCCAATTTGCATACGAATCTGGTTTATAAAAATAACTACTGTCTTTGAATTATGAACTATTGCTGTAAGTTTACGAAGAGCTTGAGACATTAGACGTGCTTGTTTGCCTACGTGTGATTGTCCCATATCTCCCTCTATTTCATCTTTTGGTGTTAGGGCAGCTACTGAGTCGATAACCACAACATCTATCTTTCCAGAACGAATTAAACTCTCTGTAATTTCAAGTCCTTGTTCACCATTATCTGGTTGAGAGATAAGAAGTTCTTTAATATTTACTCCAAGTTTTGCTGCATAATCTGGGTCCATTGCATGTTCAGCATCAATATATGCGCATACACCTCCTTTCTTTTGAGCCTCAGCAACTATGTGTAGGGCTAGGGTAGTCTTACCAGATGATTCTGGTCCATATATTTCTATCATACGTCCACGAGGTACACCACCTACTCCTAGGGCCATGTCTAGTCCTATTGAGCCTGTTGGTATCACATCTATATCTACCTTTGGAGCATCACCAAGTTTCATAATCGCCCCTTCTCCAAATTTTGTTTGGATTGATCTAATTGTATCTTCTATTGCACCTCCTAATTCCTTTGGCGCCTTTTTTACTTTTTTTATCATAGATTTTTAATAAATAATTCTACTAACGTTAATTAATTCGTAGCTAATTTTTTAAAGAAAAAATGTCTGGCCGAGCTTCCATCTTCGAAGAAGAAATAATTGCGAGGAAATCCGAGGACTTTTTTATTTATAAATTTTGCGGAGAATTATGTAAATAATATTTTACTCTTAAAAATAAGAGCCATTTGAAATTATTTGTATTTAAATTTTTAATTATTAATTCGTAATTATTAATTATTCAACAATGCAATCGCCGGTGCATCTTTTTCTTTAACTATTTCAAACTGCTTTTCCGCTTTCTTACCAAATTTATCTTCTGCACTCAATGTCACAATAGAGAAACCAGGAAGCATTGCCACTGATTCAGAAAAGTTTCCATCTTTGTCCACAAATATTTCTCTACCATTCAAAGAAAGATATATAGCTTTTTCTGCTTTGCCTGAAATGACTGCAAGGGGAGAGTCTTTGGTTTGCTCTATCTTTGCTTCTATCTTTACCCCTTTTATCATAAAGACCATTTTTTCATAACTAAAAATCATAATAATAGAAAATAGTGCTACACAGGACATTATTCCTACCCACCATTTCATATTTTTATTTTTTATAATTTTGAATTGCATATTTTGTATTTGTATTCTTGTATCTTAATTTTTTTGCACCCGTATTTTTATTTGTATTCTCCCTTACTACTTCCTACCTGCTACTTACTACCTGAATTTTTCCCTTGCTACTTTTCCAAAATCATATCATCCGTATTATTCACCGCCTTCTCAAGTACATCTCTTGGTTTAGAGCCATTACCTGGTCCGACAACATTACGTTCTTCGAGCATATCTATCAGTTTAGCAGCACGGGCATATCCAACTCCTAGTTTTCTTTGTAAATATGAAGTGGATGCTTTACCAGCCTCTATTACTGTAAGTCTAGCATCTTCATACAAATCGTCATCACCACCTTCATCAGATGTCAGACTTTCATTAAAAAGATTACTTCCACCTTTATCAATACTACCTGTGAGTTCTATTGTACTTGGTATTTCATCTATGTAAGCCTTTCTTAGGTATTCTACCACTTTTTTAACTTCTTCCTCAGAGATAAATGCACTTTGTATTCTCTCTGGATGAGGTGTCTCTGCACAAGAGTAAAGCATGTCCCCAGCTCCAAGTAGTTTCTCAGCACCACCTTGGTCTAGTATTGTCCGTGAGTCTATTTGTGATGATACTTGCAATGCTACACGAGTAGGGATGTTGGCTTTGATAAGCCCAGTAATAACATTTACAGATGGTCTTTGTGTTGAGAGTATTAGATGTATTCCCACAGCACGAGACATTTGGGCAAGTCTGACGATAGCACTTTCAAGCTCTCTTGGGTATGACTGCATGATGTCGGCAAGTTCGTCTATTACAATCACGATGTAGGGTAGTCTTTCTACTATTTCGTTTTGCTTTGCTTTGCCATAAACATTTGAATGATATGACTCTATGTTTTGTACAGACTCAGCTTGGAGTATGTCGTAGCGCCTATCCATTTCTTTTGCTGCCCACTTTAGAGCGAGAATTGTTTTCTTTGGGTCAGTAATTACAGGAGTAAGTAAGTGGGGGATTTTGTTGTAGAGAGTAAGTTCAACACGTTTTGGGTCGACAAGTATGAGTCTCATATCTTCTGGTCCATTTCGGTAGAGTAGGGATGTGATGATTGAGTGAATAGTTACAGACTTACCAGATCCGGTTGTTCCTGCTACTAGCAAGTGTGGCATCTTTGCCAAGTTTCCAAATACAGATTTTCCCGAGAGGCCACGGCCTAGTGCGACAGTGAGTGGCTTAGATGAGTTCTGAAATTTATCATCAGATAGAAGTGTTGCGAGTCCTACCATCGATTTTACTTTGTTTGGTATTTCAATACCTACGAGTGACTTACCTGGGATAGGTGCTTCTATACGTATCGTTCGTGCAGAGAGGGCGAGTGCGAGTTCATTTTGAAGTCCAACTATTCGTGAAAGTTTTACTCCTTGTGCTGGCTTGAGAGCATAGCGAGTTACGGTTGGTCCAATAGTTACTTCGTCCATTTCTACATTCACACCAAATGTAGCGAGGGTCCTCTGAATAATGTTCATGTTACCTTTCATGTCTCCTGTATTTGGTTTACCTTTATCTTTTTCTAGAAGTGTAAGTGGGGGAGGGACGTAGTCAGTAACAAATTTCTTTACGCGCATTTCTTTTTCTTCTACTGGTTTTTCTTTGACGGGAGACTCATCGTATTCCAGTTCTTTTTTATTTTCTTCTTCTGCTTTTTTAACTTCAACTTCAGGTTCCATATTCTCTTCAGACTCATCTTTTTTTAATGTTGGAATTTTAATATCACTCGAAAGTAGACTCCAGAACTTTTTAAATAGTTCTACCAAGTTTGGTCTCTCATCACATAAAATAATTAATGAAGTTATTAGTAATGCACCAAGAAGAATTATCCCAGCATATACTCCAAAAAGTTTTAGAAAAGGCCACGAGACAATACTTCCGAGATATCCACCAAAAGTTATATTGATTGATTCTCCTTTTCCATTAGCAGCGAGGTCCATAATAGCTAGAGTAGAGAGTAGGGTAATGAGACCAAATATCGCGTGCATTTTTGCAACTTGTGGTCTTTCTTTTTTCAAAAAAGAATAGCCGACTACTACTAGAATTATCGGTAAAATAAAATATCCAAAACCAAAAAATGAGTACAATTTATCATAAATAAAATCACCTACAGGACCTGCCATTTTAAAAACAGATAGGGCTATCAGAAGTCCGAAAACCATAAATCCGATACCCCAAATACTGTATCGAACTTCTTCTTTTAGTTCTACTTTTTTCCCTTTTTTATTTTTCTTATCTCCTTGTTTTGATGTGCTCTCAACATCATCATTTTCTATATCTTTTTTTGCCATTTATCTTACGATATTTCCTCTGTAGTGGGGTAGTATCTTAATTAACTAATTTAATAATATTTACTTTAATAATTCAAAAAATCGCTCGGGAATTTATTTGAAAATCATCTCAATTTGGAACGCAATTTATGTATGCATTATATCACAAACTCTTCTCAAAATCTTCAGAAATTTTGACGTCTAAAGATGCCTTCCGACGTACAACATCAGGCTGGCTTCGGATGTTGTACGTCGGAAGAATTGGACATCAAAAGTTATCCACAGGGAAGGGTAATTACGAATTAATAATTAAGAATTAATAATGAGATATGGGTCCAATTATAGAGGTCCAATCATGATTTAACAGAATCACTTCATGAGCTAATTTTTAGAGGTCCAACCGCAAGGGGCTTCGGCGGTTGTACCTCTAAAATTAATTAACCCAATTCTTAATTCGTAATTATTAATTTTATACACTCATTTTTATTTCCCTTGCCCCCACACCTACTTTTTTATTATTGTGTTTTTGTTAAATAACCCTTAATAAGTCAAATTTTTTGTCATTATATTTTATATATAAACGTACAAATATTGGCACAATTAAAAGCAATAAAAAAGTAGGTGTGGAGGCTTGCATTAATAAAAACTGAGTATATAATGGACACATTAAAGACATAAACACTCATCAAAAGTGAGCAAAAAGACACCATGAATAATCCAAAAGACATACAAAAGACAAGCATAAATACATATGGACAGTCTGATGTCTCTGATATTAAATCATTGACAAGTATGCCTATTCACGACTTTGCAAACAAAAAGACAGAGAAGCTAGTAACTGCTTTATATTTGGTTTCTGATTGTATGGATACCGATGATGCTCTGAAAGGGAAACTCCGTTTACTCGGTGTAGAATTATTGTCCGATATATATAAACTCTCTACATTATCTCCTGTAGATAAACACTCATATATTTCTGTTTCACTATCTCATATTTATGAATTACTTTCTTTTATAGAGATAGCTCACACTATTGGTTTCATCTCCGAAATGAATACTTTGATATTAAAAAAAGAGTTCTCCTTACTCGCATCAGACCTTAAATCAAGTCAAGAAAAAGACCAACATTTTACGTTCACTTTAGATGATGAAATGTTTAAAATTTCTAAAGAAAAAGTAGAAGATTTTTCTTCAGAAAATATGGAAAATTTTAATCACACAAATCAACAATTTATAAAGGACAAAAGGACATCCTTTAATTCAATGTCTCTTACAAATAAAAGGAATGCATTATCATCTTTTGTTCCTAAAAAAACTAAATCTTTTGAAGCTACTTTATCTGATAGGAAAGACCGAACAGATAAGATATTGTCTCTCATAAAAGACAAGAAAGGCTTGCCCGTCGATGAGGAGGGAGTTTCCATAAAAGACATTTCATTAGCGTTCACAGACTGTTCAGAAAAGACAATTCAACGCGAACTCAACACTCTCATTTCTAAAGGACAGCTAAAAAAAACTGGCGCCAAAAGATGGTCACGCTATGCGTTAGTAGAAAGTAGAAATGAAGTCATTAGTAGTAAGTAGCAAGTAGTATGTAGCAAGGATAAATATAGATTAATTAAAATGCACCGGTCAGCTTCGCTGACCGGTGCATTTTAATTGAGTTTGAATTCTGTAGATTTTATAGAGGTCCAACCACAAGCTGGCCCCGGTGGTTGTACCTCTATAAAATCTACCCCTACTACATACTACTTATTTGACCCCTTTCGGGGTCAAATCTATTGCATATTTAAACCCTCGAGTATATAATATTTATGTATGCTATCGCTGGTATTACTTTATCAGATATGATAGTATATAGTATCCCTCTGTTCTTATTATATAAGTACATTTGGGAAGAAACGATCATTGAAAATTTAATACTATAAGTTGTTAATACCAAATGGCTTATAGGTATAGTTACTTGTTATTTTATTCCTTCTGATTTTTCTTTGGGTTTTACCCTTTGCATTTTCATTAGTAATTAGTAATCAGTAATTAGTCATTAGTTTTTCTCTGGTTGTATCCGTTTTGTTTTCTTCAATTTTCTTTCCGTTTTCTTTGCTCCCTTTTTCTTTGATAGAGAAGAAAAGAAGCATAGATATTTGTCTTAACTTTTTTCTTTGATAGAGAAGTAAAAGTAGCATAGACAACTCACAGATTATTATAAAGAATTCAAAATGTGGTATCGGCCCTGTCGACAAGGCAGATATGCTTGTCTCGTCTTTTCTTTACTCTCGTAAGAGAACCTTAAGAAGGGTAAAGGCAGGCAGAGTTATTTAGTTTCGTTATTCCCATAATTTATTTATTTTTTTTTGCTAGCCCGTTTTAATTTTTTTGATAGAGAAATTAATTAGGGATAGAGAGAATAAACAAATTATTTGGAAGTAAAAGGTTTGTTGTTTACAATTCTAAATTTTATTTCTTTTTCCATTGCAACTTTTTTTGATAGAGAAAGAGGTCATGGTCTTGGTTCTAATATTTAGAGATTAGTAAAAGGTAAGTATTAATGATTTCTAATTTTTAATTCTTAATTTGTAATTCTTAATTGATTTACTCATTCTTAATTCCTAATTCTTAATTCCTAATTCTTACTAAATACACACACATTAATTTTTTTCTAGAGTACACATTATTCATTTACCAGTCGTACTTTAGGATTAGTCGAAATTAATTTAAACGTGTATACAATTATAAAATATGATAAAGAAATTTTTAATCGGAACATTCGCAGTAGCTGCTCTAGCATTAGCTTTGACAGTATCAGCTGCTTATGATTTCGGTACTACTACTCTAAGAGTTGGTAGTAAGGGTGCTGCAGTAATGAGTGTTCAAACACTTGTTGGTGCAAAAGCAGATGGATCTTTTGGTCCATTGACAGCAGCAAAAGTAAAAGTATGGCAAGCAGCAAACGGCTTAACAGCTGACGGCGTATTTGGTGCAAAATCAAAAGCTGTTGCTATGGCAGGTAGTACTACAGGTCCAGTTGTACAAGGTTCATGTCCATCAGGATATGTAGCTACAACTCCAGTTGCTCCATTGTTCGCATCTTGTGTAGCAGCAACTCCCGTACAAGGATCATGTCCTACAGGTTACGTTGCAATAACACCAGCTGCTCCATTGTTCGCAGCTTGTGCCGCTTCAACAACATCACCAGTAGTAATTACTACAGGTGGAACAGAAGGTTATATGTCATTGCAATCAGCTCCAGTAGCTCTTACTACTTCAGTAGGACAATCAGATGTTCAGGATGCTATTGCAGCATTTGCTGTTAAAGCAACAAATTCAGACATAAGTGTACAAAGAGTTAATATAAACTTAAAGTCATATACAGGAAGTGCAGTTGCAACTTCAGCTCTTCCATGGAAATATTTCACAAGTCTTTCTTTGTACCAAGACAATACTTTACTTGCTACATTACCTGTAACAAGTACAAGTCTAACTGAAAATAATTTCGGTTTAGATTATACAGCTGTATTTAGTGGTTTTAGTGCAACAATTGCAAAAAATTCAACTGCAAGCTTTACAGTTAAAGCAGATATAGTAGGAACAATCCCATCATTACCTTCAGGTCTTTACTATAATGTTGGTCTAAATGATTCAAATGCAGTTCGTGGAGTTGATAGTGTTGGTCTTTCACAATATACAGGATCAGTTTCAGGGGCTTATGTAAGAAACATAGGCTTTACTGGAACATCTAATGGAATAGTTAAAGTAGTTGCAGATGGATCAAATCCAATTGCAACAAATGTTGTAACAAGTACAACTACTACAACTACAGGACTTACAGCTCTAGTATTTGATTTACAAAATACAAGTAAGTATGATGAAACAGTAAAGAGTATTACTGCTACCCTTTCATCAGCACAAGCAAGTACAGATTCAAGTAAAGTAAGTGGTTATTACCTATATGATGGCGCTACTATGGTAGCTTCATTAGGAAATCCAGGTACAACAACACTTTCATTTATTAACTTACCTTCAAACTTAATAGTTTCAGCAAATAGTACAAAGGTTATGAGTATTAAATTTGATGCAACTATGAATGCGGCAGGAATAGTAAATGCTACTATCCCTGTAGGAGGAGTTACAGCTGTTGATATAAATTCAAATCTTGTAACTTCAACAGGTGCAGCTACAGGTCTTGATCAAACATTACAAAGTACAGGAGTAGTTGTAAATCTAGTTAGTGCTAACGCAACAACAGTCGCTTCAACATCTGGAGTTTCTGGTTATTCTACAGGTACATTCGTCTTTACAGTAAAGGCAAATGGTGTTAACCTAGCTAAATTGTCAACATGGCATAACTTACAAGCAACAGGTACTGGTATTACATATAATGCCACTCAATCTGCTGCAACTTATTCCTACACAGTATCTCCAGATACAACAGTATCTGACGGTAGTCAAGTTACAGTAACTTTGAGTTCTGTTACACCTAAGGCTAGTGTTGGTTTAGTAAACTTTACGATAACAGATCTTAAGTTTATGAATACAGATTCAGCCCTTGTTGATGTAGCTACAGGACTTTCTACCTTCTACACTAACTCTGTTTACCAAAACTAATAATTTAGTTTAGGTTGAATAGTTTAGTGAAAGTTTGAAAACTTAAACAGAAGGAAAACTGCGAACCAGAAAAAGCCCCGACGCGAAAGCGTCGGGGCTTTTTCGTTTACCATTTTGTTGTATAATAGAAAAATGAAATCATTTAGAGAAAAATTATTGAGATATGGTAGCTGTTTTATTATTTTTATTTTACCACTTCTTTATTTTGGAAATATGTTTTCGGCTTATTCTAGCTCGAAGACTTTTCTTTTTTATGGCTTTGTAGAAATTTTGGCATTGTTTTGGGTTTATAGTGTTATTGTTGATCGCGCTTATCATTTTACAAAAAAGCAATTTTTATTTTTTATTCCATTCATCCTATATCTTGTTTGGCTAACTATTTCTGGAATTTTAGCTGCGAATCCAACTCTTGCTTTCTGGTCATCAGTCAGTAGAGGAACAGGATTACTCACTTTATATCATGCATTTGTTTTATCTTTAATAGTATCATCTGTTTTAAAAAAAGAAGGAGAAGTTTATTTATATAAATTATTAAATTGGTTTTTATCTAGTGGTTTTATTTTAGCTTTATCTGTCTGGTTTGGTAATGAAGGATTTAATTTATTTTTGAAAGATAGTCAGGGTGGGGGACTTATAGGTAATTCTTCTATGACAGCAGCTTATATGTTATTTGTAATTGCTCTAGGATTATTTTTAATAGTTTCAAAAAATATCAAAAAATCTAAAAAATGGTGGATAGGTATTATTTTGACCACTGTTATACTTTCTCCTCTTTTTGTAAATATTTATGGTTTTTTAAATGGTCATAGTATATTAGGTAGTGCAAGAGGAGCAACGTTTGGTATTTTTGTAATTATTGGAGTAACATTTTTATGTTATTTTTTCTTTTCTAAAAAGAAAATATTTAAAATTTTAGGAATTATTGGAATATTTTTATCTATAATAGCTTTCTCTATTGGTTGGTCAAATCTTATGACTCCTGGTTCTTATCTTCATGATAAATTTGTTCAGGCAACATCTGAAAATAGATTTACTTTTTGGAACTCAGCTCAAAAGGGTATGGATAAGCATCCTTACTTTGGATATGGTGTAGATAATTATAGTGTAGCTTTTCAGGATCATTTTGATGCAAAAGTTTTAGATGGTAAAAATGGATTTGAAGGATGGCCGGATCACTCACATAATATTTATTTTGATACGGGTATTTACGGCGGATATCCAGCGATTGCTTTATATAGTATTTTCTTATTAAGTATTATTTATGGTATATATATAGCTTTTAAGAAAGAAAGAATTAATCAATTACAAGCTAGCGTTTTGTGTGGTTTAATAATTGGATATGTTTTTCAAAATTTATTTATATTTGATTCGTTGCTCTCTATTAATATTTTGTTTGTTTTGGCTGGTATTATCTTTGCATTAGATGATCATTATATTAAAGAAAAATATCCAAAAGTATTAATAAGTGAATCTATCAAAAATACAATTGCCTTTTTCTTATCCGTTCTTTATATTCCATTATTTATATTTTTTGTTTATATGCCGATAGATAAAGCAATTGCTTATAATAAGTTGATCAATATGACTATAGATGAAAGACTAAGTCATTATAATGATTTATTAGAAGGTTCTTCTGTTGGAGGTTCTATTGATGTAAGTAGTATGGCTGATACTATCTATAAATATTATGCTACTAATCTACCTCAAATAAAAAAAGATAAAAATTTATCCCCATATGTTGATGCTGATTTGACTGCTTTTACAAAATATCTTGACCAAGTCATAGCTAAAGATAAAAGTAAAAATGATTTCCGTTTATATATAAGTGATGTATTTTTATATAATACAGAAATTATTTTAGTTGAAAAGTCATATGAGCAAAATTTAGCTGATTATTTATATTCTCTATTAGATCACGCAGAAAAACTTTCCCCAGCTAATCCAGAGACGTATTGGGCTCGTGCTAATATAAGTGCATGGAAAGGGGATTTAAAGGGTTCAGAGGATGCATATAAAGAAGCTATCTCTATGGATCCAGGTGCTCCTGGATCTTATAGACTTTTAATCAACTTCGCAAAAGTTACTAATAATCAAAAGCTATATACTGAAACTATCATTGAAGCACAAAAAAACATTCCAGATTTCAAAATGGAGTAAAAAATCAGGAATAGCAAGAAGTTAAGCAAGGACCATCCTTTCTACAGGTCTATTTGTAAGTGACTATAAATACTATAGATATATTGATTATTTGGGAATAATCGTGAAAAATGCTATTTTTTATCAATTTTTCACGATTATCTTGACAAAAACGTGAAAATTAATATAATAGTAATATATGGCTAAAATATCTAATATATATAATAAAATAAATTTGCTTCGAGAAAGATATTATAAAATATCTACAGGTAAAGATTCTCTAATCAATCTTATCTCTGAAGCTGAAGTTGCAGAACAGGTTTACAATTCTAATGCAATAGAAAATAGCACCCTTTCTCTAGAAGAAACAGAGAAGATTCTTTTACAAATAGATTTAGACAGATATATTACTGAAAGAGAAATTTTTGAAGCAAAAAATTTAGCACGAGTGGTTTCCTATATAGATAAAAAATCTAAAGAGCAAGAACTTACACTTAATGTTATTTTGTCACTTCATAAAATGTTGATTTCAAATATTCGTGATGATATAGCCGGTAGATTTAGAAGTACAGGTGAATATGTTAGAGTAGGAAGTCATATTGCTCCAGCCCCACAAGAAGTTATAGAAAGATTAGAAAAAATGTTAGCAGAATATAATGCCACAAGTCATGAAAATATTATTGATCGTATAGCTAGATTACATCTTACTTTTGAATACACACATCCGTTTATGGACGGCAATGGTCGCATTGGTAGAGTTATAAATAATTATCTACTAATAAGAGAAGGATTTGTGCCTATTAATATAAAATTTATAGATAGAATGAAGTATTATGATGCTTTTAAAGAATTTGATATGAATAGCTCAACCACTATTATGGAAGAAATTGTTGGAAAAGCGATTACTAATAGTTATCATAAAAGATTAGCTTATTTAGAAGAGAAGAAGATTGTAACACTTAGAGAATATGCAAAGATAAATAAAATTTCTCATTCAAATCTTATAAATAAAGCAAACCGGCAGACAATAGAAGCTTTTTTAGAAAAAGGTATTTGGAAAATAGGTATTTAAATAAATATAATTAAAATTAATCATAATGTCTAAAATAATTGTCACAGGTGGAGCAGGGTTCATAGGTTCACATATTGTGGATGCACTTGTTTTGGGTGGATATGAAGTTCACATTGTGGATAATATGTCTGCTGGAAAAGAGGAAAATATAAATCCAAAAGCATTTTTACATGTGGTTGATATTCGAGATTTGGATTCTCTAATTCCCATATTTAAAGATGTAAAATACGTCTTCCATGAAGCAGCCAATCCACAAGTGCAATATTCTATGGAGAATCCAGTAGAAACTAATGAAATCAATGTAAAAGGCCTTCTAAACGTACTCGAAGCCTCAAGGATAAACAATGTTCATAGAGTTATCTTTGCCTCATCTAGCGCCATTTATGGTAACCAAGAGACCATGCCTATAGTAGAGTCTATGTATGCTAACCCTCTTTCTCCTTATGGTGCTCAAAAATATATTGGGGAAGTTTATATGAAGTTATATTCACAAATTTTTGGAGTTGAAACTGTTTGTTTTAGATATTTTAATGTATATGGTCCTCGCCAGAGTGCAACAGGTTATTATGCTTCTGTGATTCCTCGCTTTATAGAATTTAAGAAAAAAGGAGAACCTTTGCCAATAGTAGGAGATGGAGAAAATAAACGCGACTATGTACATGTCACAGATGTGGCAAGGGCCAATTTACTAGCTATGACTTCAGATATTGTTGGCAAAGGAGAAACTATCAATCTAGGTGTTGGTGAAAGCTTTTCAATAAATCACATTGCTGGATTAATTGGCGGAGAAACCATAAATATTCCTCCTCGAATAGAACCTAAGGAAGCAATTGCCAATATTTCAAAAGCAAAAGAATTATTAAATTGGGAGCCAACTGTTAAATTAGAAGAGGGAATTGCGGAGTTGAAAGAAATAAATAAAATCTAATTTTAAATAATAATAAGAAGAATGATAAAAAAGACAGAGGTTGTACCTCTACGGGAGAGGTCCAACCTCTGTCTGTCCAGGACCAATGTATCAAAAATGTAGCAAGGACCGTCCTTGCTACAGGTATAAATCCTCAATTTTACAGGGGTTGGACCGCTGATTCAGTAGAATCACCTACTGGGTGAATCAGGAGATTGACCTACTGGGTGATTTTTTGAAAATCTAATTTTTAAATAAATGTTATAATAGACATTGTGGATAAAGAAATAAAAATAAAAGTAAGTATAATACTTCCAACATATAACGGTGGAAAATATATTAAAACAGCTATTGAAAGTGTTATATTTCAAAGCTTTTTTAATTGGGAATTGATAATTATAAATGATGGTTCAAGTGACAATACTGAAAGTATTGTGAAAGAATACACAATAAATAATCCTAGAATTATTTATTTAAAAAATGAACAGAATATAGGTGTACAAAAAACTTTAAATAGGGGTCTAAAGGAAGCAAAAGGGGAGTATATAGCTCGCATTGATGATGATGATGAATGGATTAATCCCGACAAGCTATCTAGGCAGATTGAATTTTTGATTAATAATCTAGATTGCGTATTAGTCGGTACTGGTGTAATCAATACAGACGGAAACGGGCAAGAATTATTTAGATATTTATTACCTGAAACCGATAAAAGTATAAGAAATAATATTCTATATAAAAATTGTTTTGTGCACTCTAGTGTTGTCTTTAAAAAGGAGGCAGTTCTTAATTTAGAAGGATATGATGAGTCAACAGATGCTCTCCATATAGAGGATTATGATTTATGGCTTAAGCTAGGGACTATAGGCAAATTAGCCAATTTATCTATTTATGCCGTTAAATTTACACTAAGAGAAGGGAGTATGAGTTCTCTCAATAAATTGTATCAATTAGATAAAGATATAATTTTAATTAAGAAATATAAAGATAAATATCCCAATTACACCAAGGCTTTAATTTTAAGTTATTTACGTCTCTTTTTATATAAAATATTTGATTTTATCTTTCCTCCATCAATAAACTCAAAAATATTTAAATTATATAAGCAGCTTTAGAACAAATTATTTCAATTTTCTCCATACTTTTTGGAATGAGTATTCTAATTTTGGGGAAAAAGTAAGTATTATATATGCAAAAGCCTTTATTTTAATTAAAAAACTTAATTTTTTAGATAAAATATTTTGCAAATAATATTTTCTAGATAATTTATATTGTTTATTTTTAAAATAATAATAACTTAAAAACCAAGAATCTTCCATTCTGTATAACCCATTATTATTTTTATTAAATAATCTTTTAAATTCTTCTATTTCTTTTTCTCTATTACTACTTAAATTTTGTTCATGCACAAAATAATTAACTAAACACTCAGGTGTATAATCAAGTTCATAGTCAGATTTTAATATTCTTAACCACATATCCCAATCATCCGAAACTTTAAATTTATTATCAAATAATCCAATTTTTTTAAAAATTTCTCGTTTTGTCATAATGCAACTAGAAGTGATTAAAAAATTATATTGGAGTAGCATATTTAAAGCGTTTTTTTTATAAAGACCACGTTGTTTTGATATTATTTTTCCATCATTATTATTTCTTATATTTATAAAACATGATACTAACCCGAGTTTATTGTTGTTAGATGTTTCAAAAACTTTAAGTTGTTTCTCTAATTTTTCTGGGAGCCACTCATCATCGTGGTCTAAGAATGCTACATATTTACCTACAGCGTTTTCAATACCTATATTTTTTGGAGTAGCTGGTCCTCCTGAATTTTGAGCGGTTTTTAAAAGTTTTATCCTTTTATCTTGTTTTAAATATTCATTTACTAGTTTTATTGTATTGTCTGTAGACTGGTCGTCAATTATCAAAAGCTCCCAGTCCGTATATGTCTGGTTTATTACACTTTGAATAGTTCTTTTTATGAAAAGACTGCTATTATATGTAGGGATTATTATGGATATTTTA
>Ga0209125_1002204_pt1 | contig 15595 bp, 13 predicted proteins | sample BarGraIncub1131A_FD_184503 | JGI IMG/M metagenome (GOLD analysis project Ga0209125, IMG submission 184503) | Arctic peat soil microbial communities from Barrow, Alaska - Barrow Graham LP Incubations 11-31A (SPAdes) (version 2) | ecosystem: Environmental > Terrestrial > Soil > Wetlands > Peat... | reverse complement strand
TCGTGTCATTGTGTATGACGGTAAGATGCACCCGGTGGATTCCAATGAAATATCCTTTATGCTGGCAGGCCGTAATGCCTTCAGTGAAGCCTTTAAGAACGCTGGTCCCAAGATTCTGGAACCCATCTACGACGTGGAAGTGTTTGTTCCAGGCGACCGCATGGGTGACGTGATGGGTGACCTGCAGGGCCGCCGCGCCATCATCATGGGCATGAGCAGCGAAAAAGGTTATGAAAAGCTTTCCGCCCGAGTTCCTTTGAAAGAAATGGCCAGCTACTCCACTTCCTTGAGTTCCCTCACCGGTGGCCGCGCCTCCTTCGGTATGAAATTCTTCGCTTACGAGTTGGTGCCCGCCGATGTACAGGATAAGTTGCTGAAGGAATACGAAGCACAGCAACAGGAGAAGGATTAACTACACTGAAACCCATCCATAGAAAAGGTCGTCTCAAACGCTATTGGGACGACCTTTTTTTAAGTGCAGCCGCTAATTATTTCTGACAGCCTTCCGGATTCGGGTAGCTTCAGTATACGGGAGCAAGATGGGGATTTTTTCCTCGATGGTCGAACTGGTATCCAAACCTAGCGCCTTCACATCATTACTGCTTATTCCCCGCAAGATGTTGTGCAAGTTCATGACAAAGCTTTCCCAACCATGCAGTTTGTAATCCACAGTCAGAACCCTGTCCAGATTGACAAATAGGAAATTGGACGTGATGTCGTATTTTCGGAGGGATTCAAAAGGGCTTTGAAGGCTGAAATCCCCATTATTGACCATATCTTCAATCACTTCCCTGAAATATAGGTTGATTCGACGTTCAATCTTAAATCCCAGTTTGAAATCGATTTTTATCAACGTGCCTGGGATAATCTGATTAACCGTATATTCAAAGGTGTTTGGCGCATCATCGTTATCAATGTGCAACAAAAAGTAGGTGTTGGCTCTTTTTGGATGCTTTCTGAAAATGGAGTAAATAATCTTAGATTCAATCTCCATCGGCTGGTCCGCTTTCGTAATATACACCAGATTGGCACTGAGGTAGGGAATACTGGTGTCGTTTTTCAGATCCCTGAAATGATTCAGGTATTTTCCCAGATCCGTAAAGGTGATGTAACGATTCTTTATTTTGCGACCGTAATACCAACCGTACATCAGGACGAAGAAAACCAAGGCCAAAATGATGGTGAACCAACCACCGTGCATGAATTTATTCAGGTTGGCTGTCAGGAAAACACCTTCAATGCAAAGGTATGTTCCTACGACAAGATAGCGGAACACATTTCCGATGCCTTTGGATGGCAACCAGGCCGAAAGCAGCGAAGTGGTCATAAGCATCGTAATGGTAATGGAAAGACCATACGCCGCTTCCATTTTGGAGGAAGTGCCGAAAAAGACGACGACAAAACTGCACGCTACCCATAGAAACCAGTTTACCAGAGGGATATAGACTTGTCCAATAATGATGGAGGGATAGTTGACTTTGAACTTCGGCCAAAAATTCAGCGAAATGGCTTCACTGACAAGGGTATAGGAGCCACTGATCAATGCCTGACTCGCAATGATGGCAGCCGCGGTTGCAATGAAAATGCCGGGGAGAAGGAACCAATCCGGCATGACTGCAAAGAACGGGTTCACAGACAACGCTTCTGTAGGGTGGTTCAGTACCCAGGCTCCCTGGCCGAAATAGGTCAGAATCAACATTGTTTTGACAAAAATCCATGAAATCCGGATGTTCTTGATGCCACAATGACCCAAATCCGAATAGAGTGCTTCTGCTCCCGTAGTTGCAAGGAACACCGCTCCCAACAATAAAATGCCACTCGGATATTCGATCAAAAGCTTGACAGCATAATACGGATTGACAGCCAACATTACGTGGGGAAGGGTAACAATCTGAGATACCCCAAGGATGCCTAACATCAGAAACCAAACCAACATGACGGGGCCAAAAAACTTTCCAATGATATTGGAGCCAAAACGCTGGAAGGAAAAAAGGAAAGTCAGAATCAGTAAAACTAAGGGTATGACCGGAATATTCGGTTTGATAATTCCAAGTCCCTCAATGGCAGAAGTAACGGTGATTGCCGGTGTGATGACGCCATCGGCCAGCAAGGTGCTCCCTCCGATCATGGTGATGATGACCATCAGCGTCGATTTCTTTTTCAACAAGGCAAACAGGGCAAAAATGCCGCCTTCACCGTGGTTGTCCGCGCGTAAGGTTATGAGCACATATTTGATGGTTGTCTGAAGTGTCAGCGTCCAAAAAATACAGGAAATGCCCCCTAAAACCAATAAATCACTAATACCGGTACCTCCCGCAATAATTGCTTTCAATACATAGAGTGGACTGGTGCCGATGTCACCGTAAACAATACCCAACGTTACTATGAGACCGGCAAGTGTAATTTTTCGTATGCCAGACTGTTGATTCGAATCACTCATTTAATACAATTTTTAATCTGTATCCAACCCCCGGTTCTGTTATCAAAAGCTGCGGTATGGATGGGTTTTGTTCAATTTTTCTTCTGATTTGGGCGACATGTACCCGCAAAGTTTGAAAATTATCAGCATAATGAATGCCCCATATTTCTTTCATGATGAAATTATGGGTCAGCACCCGACCTGCATGACGAATCATCAAAGCTAAAATAGAATACTCTGTCGCAGTAAGCTTCACTTCTTCCTCATTGACTGTTACTACACGGGCTGCTTGGTCAACAACTAAACCACCACTGCGGAATACCGGAAATTCATCAATTTTCAACGAACGCCTTAACGCAACTCGGATTCGAGCCAGCAACTCACCAGTATTGAAAGGTTTGGTGATGTAATCATCCGCTCCACCATCCAGGGCTGCAATTTTCGTTTTTTCATCGTCCTGGACCGTCAATACAATGATGGGGGTTGTTGACCACTCGCGAATCTGGTTCAGCACTGACAAACCTCCGTGATCGGGCAGCCCCAGATCCAGCAAAATAACATCCGGTCTGGTCATTGTAGTCTGCAACAAGCCATTCTTTGCATTGTCGGCCTCAAAAACCTTGTATTCATTTGCTTCCAATGCCATTTTTAGCAAATGGCGAATCGGCGGTTCGTCGTCGATGATCAATATTTTGTACTTGTTGTTATCCATTTTGCTTTTCCACGTCCAGATAAATGAGAATGCTAAGACCGCCTTCTACCCTGTTTCGGGCGATTATTTTCCCATGGTGGGCTTCAACGATTGCTTTGGTGATGGTCAAGCCCAGTCCTGTTCCACCGCTTTTCGTACCAGGTACCCTATAAAACTTATCGAAAAGATTTTTCAGTGATTCAGCCGGTATCCCTGGACCATTATCAGAAATCTCGATAACGACTTGATTTTCGGCATTTTTATGCGAACGAATGGTGATTTCCGTTATGGCAGGTGTATAAATAATGGCATTGTGCAATATATTGACAAGGGCTTGTTTGAACCAACTTAAGTCCATTTTTACAAGTGGCAGATTTTCTTCCAGCATCAGGTGAATGGATTGCTTGTGAGGCTCTTTTTCCATTTCATTCAGTACGGTTCCCATCAAGTCGCTGATTTCGTACAGCTGCAAATTAAGGGAAAGATAGCCGGACTCAATGCGGGAAATGTCCAGAATATTTTCAACCAGTATATTAAGGCGCATGGCCGCTGCATTCAACTCCTGTCCAAGTTCCTTTCTGAAAGCAGTGTTTGAGGCCGTCTTTTCATCATTCATATTGGAAACGGCGGCTGAAATGACAGAAATGGGTGTCCTCAGTTCATGCGATATGCTGTTCAAAACGGTTTGGAAAAGTTTCTGTGATTCTGCATAGATCTGCTTGTTCTTCAACTCATCAACATTGATTTCACGCTGAAGTGAAGCGGTTACCTGTGAAATGAACGATCTTAATAGCAGTGTATTCTCCGTAGTTAGTTTTCCAGTTTGGCTGAATTTGATGCCCAACACACCGATGATACCCTTTTTGGAGATGAGTGGAAAATATTGCAAAGCAGCATCTGGCAAGGTGTTGGTAAATTTTCCGGCTTGTTTTTTGTTGTCAAAAACCCAGTTGGCAACAGAAAAGCCTTTGTCATCATGGAAATCCATATTGCCAAAAATGCGCTCGTCCAATTTCCGATTTATACCGTCATCGTTTTTAGTTTGCAAATACACGACTGCATCGGCATCAAAGTGTTTGTTGAGCTCCCGGCGGGTCATTCGCACGACTTCTTTGATGGAATCAGTATTGTTCAGTGATTCCAGAATGGAAAAGAGCTTGGACAGATTGTCCTGACTTTTTTGTAAAACCACCTGATTTTTACGGATTTTATTGATCAACGTTCCCCCTGTCATGGCGACAAAGAAATTGGCAAAGAGTGCCATCACATCGTGAAAATTGTTGATGTGAAAAGTAAAAAGCGGTGGAATGAAAAAGAAATTCCAAACTAAGGAGCCTAGCAATGCGGCCATGATGACCGGATATCGGCCGATTTTCATAGAAAGCCCGGCTATGCCCAATAAAAAGAAGAGACCGACCGTCTGATAACCAATATATGTTTTAAAGGGGAAACCGATTACTCCAATGGCTACAATAACGACAACGGCGTATAAATACTCTTTCCAAGAATTCTTTCTTTCGTTGTTTTTCCAGAACGAGTGCGTGGATTTTGTGCCTTGGTCGTCTTTCACCACATAAATGTCAATGTTCTGACTGTTTTTGAGTAAACGATCCACGATGCTACCTCCATTTAGATAGTTCCGCAAAGGATGTTCATTTGACTTGCCAATGACAATCTGTGTAACATTGTACTGTATAGCGACTTTCAATAGTCCTGTCACAATATCACTATCGGAGATCTGAAGGATTTTGGCACCCAGTTCCCTGGCCAGCTCCTGATTCTTGATCAGCGCTTCCCGGTGTTTGGTTGTTAGTATTTCACCCAAATCAATGCTGACTGCAATCCATTGAGCGCCAAGATTGTAGGCCATACGTCGTGTCCATCGGATAAGGCGTTGGGAGGCTGGACTTGGACCAACTGCTACCAATAACTTTTCCGTTGTTTTCCAAGTAGACATGATGTTTTTGGCATGCATGTAATCCATCAGGTCGATATCCACGCGTTCAGCCGTAAAACGCAACGCGATTTCCCTTAGTGCATGTAGGTTCCCTTTGCGGAAAAAATTGCTAATGGCATTCTGCGCTTTTTCAGGAATGTACACTTTGCCTTCCGACATACGCTTCAGCAACTCGTCCGGAGAAATGTCAATCAGATCGAATTCAGCATATTGCAGAAAGGAATCCGGAACGGTTTCATGGATGCGAACGCCTGTAATTTCGGCGACGGTTTCTGTACGGCTTTCCAGATGCTGCACATTCAGGGTTGTGTATACGTTGATACCCCGGTTCAGAAGTTCTTCCACATCCTGATACCGTTTGATATGGCGGCTTTCAGGTACGTTGGTGTGTGCCAGCTCATCCACCAACACCACTTTTGGATTCCGATCCAAAATGGCATCGAGGTCCATTTCTTCCAGTACGACATCCCGGTATTTGCGCTTTTGTCTGGGTATGAGCTCCAAACCTTTCAACATGTCCTCTGTCTCCGACCGACCGTGTGTTTCAACATAGCCAGCCACCAGATCGACACCCTCAGACAGGGCCTGGTGAGCCGCTTTCAGCATGGCGTACGTCTTCCCGGAGCCTGCGCACATGCCCAGAAACACGCGCAAACTACCTTTCCGAATTTTTTCTTCTTCCTTCTGAATGGTCTTCAGGATTTCATCCGGATTTGGTCGAAGGCTCTCAATCATAAGCTGCTATCCATTGGATTACCTGCAAAAGTAATCATAATACGAAAGAAATGGGTCTTTGTCAAGCCGTTGGCAGAAATCTTTATAAAACCCTTATACGACCACCTGCATTCCTCACAAGACAATTATTCCTGACGACCTAATTTTGTAGTGTCTAAAACAACGAATCATGGATGCAACATTATCATTAACAACCGGATATGTAATCGGTGCCATCATTGCACTGTTGATCCTCTTCTATTTACTGTATTCATTGATAAAACCTGAAAAGTTTTGACAGTATGGGAACCTTCCTTTTCGTCCTGGAGTTTTTTGGCGGACTATTCCTGATTTTCGCAGTTAGTTGGTTGATTGGAAAGTTCCTAAAATTGGATGAATACTATGAAACGTTCCAGATGACAAAAACCAGGATTCAAAAGAAAAATTAATTTTCGACTCAATGACAACACTTGATTTTATTCAGATCATTCTGTTTCTGACTTTGATAATCGCTCTGACTCCTCTTTTGGGCGGTTATATGAAAAGGGTCTTCTCCGGTGAAAGGCATTTCATGCAACCGGCGCTTGGTTGGCTGGAAACGTTGATATACCGGTTTACTGGCGTGAACAGCGAGGCAGAGACCAACTGGAAAACATACACGTTCCAATTGCTTACTTTTAACCTGATCGGTTTTCTGTTTGTATTCTTGATTCAGCTTACTCAAGCAGGATTGCCGCTGAATCCGGCTGGCTTGGCTAATGTGACTTGGCATTCGGCGTTCAATACCGCAGCAAGTTTTATGACCAACACCAACTGGCAGGGTTATGCAGGTGAAACGACGCTGAGCTACCTGGTGCAAATGGTCGCTTTGACGGTGCAGAACTTTGTAAGTGCTGCGACAGGTATTACCGTATTGTTGGCACTCATTAGGGGCCTATCCAGAAAAATGACGGATTTGCTGGGTAATTTCTGGACCGATCTGACGCGGTCCACCATTTATGTATTGCTGCCACTTTCCATTTTGTTTTCTATTGCTTTGGCAGGACAGGGTGTGATACAGAATTTTAACGCCCCTGTCACGGTTAAAACGATGGAAGGCGCTCAACAAGTGATTCCAGCTGGACCGGTTGCTTCGCAGATTGCCATCAAGCAACTGGGAACAAATGGTGGTGGTTTCTTCAACGCCAACAGTGCGCATCCGTTTGAAAACCCGACTCCGTTCAGTAATTTCCTGGAAATGCTCGCCATTTTGCTCATTCCGGCAGCGCTGACCTTTACGTATGGAAAAATGGTCGGATCCACCAAACAAGGTTGGACGGTTTTTCTGACCATGTTTATTTTACTGGTGGCGGGTCTAACTATTTCCTTGATTTCAGAGTACAGTGCGAACGGCATTTTCGGAAATCTTCCACTGATGGAAGGTAAGGAAACAAGGTTTGGCATCACCAACAGTGTGTTGTGGTCAACCGTGACCACGGCCGCATCCAACGGTTCAGTCATCGCCTTGCACGACAGTCTGTCACCGCTGGCTGGAATGATAGCCATGATCAACATGATGTTGGGCGAAGTGATTTTCGGTGGGGTAGGCGCAGGGCTGTACGGAATGGTGATTTTCATCATACTCACTGTATTTATTGCAGGTTTAATGGTAGGTCGTTCCCCTGAATACCTGGGTAAAAAAGTGGAAGCCTTTGAGGTTCAGATGGCCATCATAGCAGTCCTGGCACCTAGTTTCGTCATACTGATCTTTACGGCAGTGGCCTCTGTGACTGGGGTTGGGTTGTCGAGTCTGAATAATGCCGGACCTCACGGATTCTCGGAAATCCTTTATGCGTACGCCTCTGCCGCAGGAAACAACGGAAGTGCTTTTGCAGGGCTCAATGCCAATACGATTTTTTACAACCTGACGCTTGGTTTTGGAATGCTTATCGGTCGTTTTGGAGTCATCATTCCTGTTTTAGCCATCGCTGGAAATATGGCGAAGAAAAATAGAACACCTGATTCTTCCGGAACTTTTCGCACCGATAATGTCTTGTTTATAGGCCTTTTAATAGCTGTAATTCTGATCGTAGGTGGCTTGACATTCTTCCCTGCTTTATCCTTAGGACCCATCATGGAACACCTGCTGATGAATGCCGGAGTAACTTTTTAATTCTGAATGAAATGAGTGCAAAACAAAAAAATACGAGCTTCTTCAATAAGAAAATCCTGTTAGAAGCCGCCAAAGGTAGCTTTAAGAAACTGAATCCTTCTTTGCTGATTAAAAATCCGGTCATTTTCATGGTTGGCATCGGAGCCTTACTGACCACGTTGGTTGTGTTCGGAGACATTTATAACCGTACCTTTTCTTCCTTCAATTTCCAAATAGCCATCTGGCTCTGGTTCACGGTACTGTTTGCCAATTTCTCGGAAGCCATCGCTGAAGGCCGAGGAAAAGCACAGGCCGACAGTCTCCGCAAAAACAAGACGCAGGCCCAAGCCAGAAAATGGGATGGATCGCACGAAATGTCTGTTTCGGCAACAGAACTAAAGAAAGGAGATGTTGTCGTTTGTGAGACTGGAGATATCATTCCATCTGACGGTGAGGTGATTGAAGGCATCGCCAGTGTGGATGAATCGGCCATTACTGGTGAATCTGCTCCCGTCATCCGCGAAAGTGGCGGCGACCGTTCCGCAGTGACCGGTGGTACAAAAGTCATCAGCGACCGGATCCTGATCCGCATCACCAGCGAACAAGGGAACACGTTCATCGACCGCATGATTGCTTTGGTCGAAGGGGCCAAACGTCAGAAAACACCCAATGAAATCGCTCTGTCCATTTTGTTGTCGGGCTTGTCCATCGTTTTTCTGTTGGCGGTGGTCACGCTCCCGGCCTTTTTCGGTTACAGCCTTTCAGCCTCCGGATTACCAGCAACACAAAATCTGACACTTCCTGTACTCGTCGCCTTGTTGGTTTGCCTGATTCCCACCACCATCGGAGGCTTGTTGAGCGCCATCGGCATCAGCGGTATGGACAGGCTTCTGCAACGCAACGTCATTGCCACCAGCGGCCGGGCCATCGAAGCGGCCGGAGACGTCGATGTGCTCCTGCTTGACAAAACCGGTACTATCACCTTAGGCAACCGTATGGCAACCGATTTCATCCCTGCTGAAGGCGTTACAGTGGAGCAACTCGCTGATGCAGCCCAATTTTCCTCCCTTTCGGACGAAACGCCAGAGGGTCGCTCCGTTGTCATTCTGGCCAAGGAAAAATTCAACATTCGCGGTCGGGATGTGCATACTTTAAAGGCTACGTTCATACCGTTCACCGCTCAAACCAAAATGAGCGGGGTTGAGTTTACCGATTCAAAAGGTATGATTCATCAAATACGGAAAGGTTCTTCGGAAGCCATCCGGGTATTTGTTGAAAACAACAACGGCTATTACCCGCCTATGGTACAGGATGTTGTTTCAGCCCTTGCCAGGAAAGGTGCTACACCTTTGGTCGTGGCCGAAGACAACAAAGTGTTGGGCGTCATTCACCTCAAAGACATTGTCAAAGGTGGTATTCGCCACCGTTTCGAAGAGTTGCGCAAGATGGGTATCAAAACCGTGATGATTACGGGAGACAATGCTTTGACAGCAGCCGCCATTGCTGCTGAAGCCGGGGTTGACGACTTTATGGCTGAAGCCAAACCCGAAGACAAGCTCCAACGCATCCGCGATGAACAAGCCAACGGGCACTTGGTGGGCATGATTGGAGACGGGACCAATGATGCTCCCGCTTTGGCTCAGGCTGATATCGGCATTGCCATGAACTCCGGCACGCAAGCTGCCCGTGAAGCCGGTAATATGGTGGACTTGGACAGCAATCCCACCAAACTGATCGAAGTGGTGGAAGTCGGCAAACAATTGCTGATGACTCGCGGAGCCTTGACGACCTTCAGCATTGCCAACGATGTGGCCAAATATTTCGCCATCATTCCTGCCATTTCAATTTCGCTTTACGCAGGCGGTAGCGGCCTCGGACCGCTTTCTGCACTGAACATTATGGGCTTGGGTTCGCCGCAAAGTGCCATCCTGAGTGCCATTATTTTCAATGCACTCATCATCATTCTGTTGGTTCCCCTAGCCTTGAAGGGTATTAAATACAAACCTGTTTCAGCAAATACCATTTTAATCAGGAACTTGTTGATTTATGGAGGGGGGGGGCTTATTGCACCCTTCGTAGGTATTAAACTTATTGATATGTTGATTAATCTTTGAAAACCATGGAACATCTTATTATTGACTTGAAAGAAAGGCTAGCACTGCGACGTAAAAACGAAGCTGAAAAGGTCTTGAAATTGGACGCGGAAGCAGATCGAGAAGTGATATTGCTTTCATCGGGAAAGATCTTCGAACTGGATGAAGTGATCGGATTCCTCGAGAATATGTTGATGTATCAACAACAAACAAAAAAAATTATTAAATGAAACGAGCACATGAGCAATCGCTCACACAAATAATCAATTATTTGGCGAGTTACATCGAATACCTTACTATCAAAATATAAAATTAGGAGATGAAAACAATAGGTATAGCATTACGCATCTTTCTGTTTTTTACCGTTTTGACCGGAATCATCTATCCGCTCGTAGTGACCGGCATCACGCAGTTGGCATTTCCTTCCAAAGCGAACGGAAGCTTGATTGTAAACAATCATCGTGTCTTAGGAAGCGAACTGATTGGCCAGTCTTTCGACAGCACGGCCTATTTCACCTCCAGACCTTCTGCGATTGATTACCAAGCATTGCCTTCCGGAGGCTCTAATCTGGGAGTGACCAGCAATAAGCTTAAAGCGCAGGTGGAAGCCCGTAAAAAGCAGTTCCTGACTTTTAACGGGCTGGGCAACAACACGGTTGTGCCATCTGAAATGCTATTTGCCTCAGCCAGCGGTTTGGATCCGCATATTTCGCAGGAAGCGGCTTTGCTTCAGGTAAATAGGATTGCAGGAGCTCGCCAGCTGAATTCCGCACAAAAACAAAAGCTTTTCCAACTGATTGAACAGCATACGGAAAAGCCTCAGTTCTATTGTCTTGGTAAAAAAAGAGTGAATGTGTTTTTGCTCAACTTGAGCCTGGACGCCTTAGTAAAATGAATCAAATTCCGAAATAATCAACAAAATTGGGTGTCGCAAAATGCGATACTTCAAGACTAAGCCCCAAAATCGTCAAACCGCAACATTTCCGGCGGCACGCCCAAATCGTCCAGCATTTTTTGCACCGCTTTGGCCATTGGACCTGGTCCGCACATGTAATACTCGATGTCTTCGGGGAACTCCTGGTTTTTAAGGTATTCATTGAAGATTACCTGATGGATGAAACCAACAGAACCCGTCCAGTTGTCTTCCGGCCTTGGTTCGCTCAAAGCGATGTGGAAACTGAAGTTCGGGAAGTCCCGTTCAATGGCTCTGAAATCCTCTTCGTAGAAAATCTCATTTTTGGAACGAGCTCCATACCAGTAGGATATCTGACGGTCGGTTGTTTTTAAGGTACGGAACAGGTGCAACAAGTGGGAGCGAAGTGGGGCCATACCGGCGCCACCGCCGACATACAGCATTTCGCTTTTGCTGTCGTTGATGTGGAAATCACCGAAGGGACCCGATACGGTGACCTTATCTCCCGGTTTCAACGAAAACAGGTAGGAAGAACAGATGCCCGGATTGACGTCCGCCCATTTGCCGGTTTCCCGAATGAAAGGGGGAGTTGCTATTCGAATGTTCAGCATGATTATATTCCCTTCAGCAGGATGGTTGGCCATGGAATACGCCCTGAACGTCGGTTCGGGATTGCTCATTTTCAGGCCCCAGAGTTTAAATTTGTCCCACTCGGACTTGAATTGTTCGTCCACGTCGAAATTCCTGAAGTCGACATCCACTTTGGGTACATCGATCTGGATGTAGCTACCGGGTTTGAAATTCAAGTTTTCACCTTCCGGAAGTTTCACGACGAATTCTTTTATGAAGGAAGCCACGTTGTGGTTGGAAACCACCTCGCATTCCCATTTTTTAATGCCCAGGATTTCTTCTGGAATCTGAATTTCCAGGTCCTCGCGAATCTTCACCTGGCATCCCAGCCTCCAGTTGTCCTGGATTTGCCGGCGGTTGAAAAAGCCTTTTTCGGTGGCCAGGATTTCTCCGCCCCCTGAAAGGACTTGGCATCGGCACATACCGCAACTGCCCCCGCCTCCGCAAGCGGAAGGCAGGTAGATGAGGTTCTCGCTGAGTTTGCTCAATACCGTGGAGCCACGCTCTGTGATCAGTTCTTTTTCACCGTTGATGACAATTTTGACATTACCTTCAGGAGTCAGTTTCTCCTTCACCACCAGCAGGAGGATCACCAGCAAAAGGGTACTGCCCAACAGGACTGCAATGCTTAGGGAAAGGATCGTAACACTAATTTCCGCCACTATCATAGTCTATAGTTTTATACCCATGAAGCCCATGAAGGCGATGCCCATAAGGCCAGCAGTGATGAACGTGATACCCAGACCCTTTAATGCATCCGGAATCTTAGAATATTGTAGGTGTTCACGGATGGCTGCCATGCCGATAATGGCCAGTAACCACCCAACACCAGAGCCGAAGCCAAAGACGGTTGCTTCGCTAATGGTTTCAAAATTTCGCTGTTGAAGGAAGAGTGATGCTCCCAAGATGGCACAATTCACTGCAATGAGTGGCAGGAATATTCCTAATGAATTGTATAGGGCCGGCGATGCTTTTTCCACCACCATTTCCACGATCTGGACGATTGCTGCGATGATGGCGATAAACAGGATGAAGCTGAGAAAACTCAGGTCGACCCCTGCCAGTGATGGATCAATCCAGGCCATGGCACCCTCCCGAAGGATGTACTTGTCGAACAGGTAATTGACCGGTACGGTGACGAGCAATACAAACGTAACTGCCACGCCAAGTCCCATAGACGTTTTAACCGTCTTGGACACCGCCAGGTAGGAACACATGCCTAAGAAATAGGCAAAAATCATATTGTCGATAAAGATCGACTTGATGAAGAGGTTGAATAGTTGTTCCATGGCTTAGTCTTTTTCCTGTAATTCCTTATGAACAGCTCTTTGAATCCAAATGATACTCCCCACCACGATCAAAGCCATGGGTGGAAGGATCATCAGTCCATTGTTGACATATCCCGCATCGTAGAACGTGGTTGGAATGATGCGGAATCCAAGCAAGCTGCCTGAACCCAGCAATTCACGGATGGTTGCAATGATCAACAGCACCATGGCATAACCAGCTCCGTTACCCAACCCATCGATGAACGAGTCAACAGGCTTGTTGCTCAGGGCGAATGCTTCGAGTCGACCCATCAGGATGCAATTGGTGATTATGAGCCCGATGAACACCGATAGCTGTTTCCACATGTCGTACACGTATGCCTTCAGCAGTTGCTCTACAATGATGACCAGCACGGCCACGACTACCAATTGAACGATGATGCGTATCCGATTCGGAATCGTGTTTCGGATCAATGAAATGATCCAGTTGGAAAAGGCCGTGACAATCATGACGGATAAACCCATGATCAGGGCCGGTTTTATTTGCGCGGTCACCGCCAGAGAGGAACAGATGCCCAATACCAGAACGGTGACAGGGTTTTTCTTATCCAGTGGTGCCAGAAATATTTCTTTTTTTGTCATGGCTTCATCTGTTTGGTGTGGAAGAATGTCTGATACGCTTTGAGGCTGTTCTCCAGCATGGCTTCGAGCCCTTTGCTCGTGATGGTGCCTCCTGAAACCCCGTCAACCGCATCTCTGCCCTTGGCTGTCTGCCCGGTTTTGAGCACGGCGATGGAAGTGAACACGTTATTTTTTAGGACCTCCTTGTTCTCAAATTGTTTTTGGAAAACCGTTGTGGCGATTTCAGCACCCAGCCCCGGAGTTTCGCCCTGATGGGAAAACGAGGCGGCGAATATGGTCTTGCGGTCTTCGTTGAACGCCACATAACCCCAGATGGGCCCCCACAGTCCGGTTCCATAAACGGGCAGGATGTATTTTTTCTGACCGTCCACCAAGGCCTCATAAACCGGGAGCAAACGTTCTTCCAACGGCTTCTTCACTTCTTTCGAGACATTGACCAGGAAAGCCTTCCTATCGTCTGAAATCTTTACAACACCCTTACTATCAATGGCATAGGCATCCTTAATGATGTTGGTGTAAGCACCTTCGGCATCCTTCAGTCCGGTCATGATTTTCACCGAACGGAGTATCTGGCTCATTTTGTCCAGATCCCCGTTTTTGGCCTGCTGTTCCTTGAGCAGGCCGTTGGTCAACGACAGAGCGATGGCCACGAGGATAACCATGATAGATGCATATATAATGGTGTAGCCGTTGCTGTTCTTATTCATGGTTGCCTCCTTTCTTAGCGGCAGCTGCCGAGCGTTTCAGGCGTTTGTCGATGTTACCCTGAACCACATAATAGTCGATGAGCTTGGCGAAAATGTTCATCAGCAGGATGGCCAACATCATGCCTTCCGGATAGGCCGGATTCAGCACACGGATAATCATGGCAAGCACACCTATTAATATACCATAAATCCATTTTCCTGTTTCAGTTCTCGATGCCGTGACCGGGTCCGTGGCCATGAATACGGCGCCGAAGGCGAAACCACCCATACAGATTTGCTCCCAAAAGGGTACTGCCATGTAAATGTTCACAGCCAATGCATTGAAAAGCAGAATAGAGCCGATACCGCCTGCAAAAACAGCCGTAATGATTTTCCAACTGGCGATGCCTGTCACGATCAGAAAGATGGCCCCTATGAGAATGGCCAATGTGGAGGTTTCGCCGATGGAGCCTGGTTCGAAACCCAGGAACATGTCCCACCAGGTAAGCGGTTGCCCCACGATGTTCGTGAAATGCACCGAATCACCTACCGCCGAGGCTGCCTGTCCCAGCGGAGTGGCTCCGGAGAAACCGTCCACGACTGGTAGGACTGCGCCGAAGCCGAAGGATCCACGGGTGGTGACCCAGACGCTGGTTCCCGACATCTTTGCCGGGTAGGCAAAGAACAGGAATGCTCTGGTCATCAGGGCCACGTTGAAAATGTTGTAACCCGTCCCGCCGAAGATTTCCTTGACAAAAACGACGGAGAAGGCTGTAGCCACAGCAACCATCCAAAGCGGCACGCCGATGGGCAAGATCAGGGGAATGAGCAATCCGGTAACCAGAAAACCTTCCTGAATTTCTTCTTTTTTAATTTGAGCGGAAATGAACTCTATTCCCAGTCCCACACCGTAGGAAACCACGATGTAGGGCAATACGGCTAATGCGCCCCAGCCGAAGATTTCCCAGAAACCTTTGTCTACCAATCCGCCGATAGCCAGAAAATGCTGATAGCCGGTGTTGTACATACCGAACAATAGTGCAGGGACCATCGCCAGGATGACCCAGGACATGGTTCGTTTCGAGTCTATGCTGTCGTGTATGTGCACGCCGCTGTGGGAGGTCGTGTCCGGGACGAAGAGAAAAGCCTCGAACCCCTCGAAGACGGAATGCAGCTTCGACAGCTTGCCACCTTCCGAGAAAGTAGGCCTCATCCGATCCAATATATTTTTTAGTGCTTTCAAGTTGTACGTTTTTAAAGTTAATCTCCGTTTTCCGCTTTCAGTTTTTCCAAAGCGTCCCTTACTGCCTGTTGAACTTGGACCTTAGAGGTGCAGACGTATTCACAGAGTGCGAAATCCTCGGGCGCCACCTCATAAATGCCCAGTTCCTCCTGTCGCTCAATGTTCCCGCTGATACAGGCTCTGGTGAGATGTTCGGGCAGGATATCCA
>Ga0209125_1002203_pt1 | contig 15604 bp, 10 predicted proteins | sample BarGraIncub1131A_FD_184503 | JGI IMG/M metagenome (GOLD analysis project Ga0209125, IMG submission 184503) | Arctic peat soil microbial communities from Barrow, Alaska - Barrow Graham LP Incubations 11-31A (SPAdes) (version 2) | ecosystem: Environmental > Terrestrial > Soil > Wetlands > Peat... | reverse complement strand
ATTTTTGTATCTATGGTTATCCTGCCCATAACAGGGCATAAACCATTCTGCTTTACCTTGGCCCGATTCACATAGAATAGGACAGTAAAAGTGCTACGCCTTTTCTTGTTGAGATTATCGTTATTAGTGTTATTCTTGTTGTTATCATTGTTGACATTCATTCTGATATTCTTGTAGTCATAGTTATTATCATTATTGATTTTAATATTGTTGTTATTGTTGTCGACATTCATTTTGATATTCTTGTTGTAATAGTTATTATCATTATTGATTTTAATATTGTTGTTATTGTTGCTGTTATTATTTTCACTATCCTGTTTCATGGCTTTATCAATTTTAGAGTTTTTATTTGAAATTCTCATTTTGCGTGTTATTTTATTTTGCTAATTGGTACTTGTTTTCTATTCGGGTCTCGAGGGCTTTCATATCCTCGTTGATTTTGTCGTTGGTGATCTTGGCATAAATCTGTGTGGAGCGTAAATCTCGATGTCCCAACATACGGCTAACACTCTCTATAGGTACGCCTTGCGAGAGTGTAATTTCACTCGCATAGGTATGACGTCCCATGTGGAAAATCAACCGTTTATCTATCCCGCAAAGTTTTGCTATCTTCTTTAAGTTGACATTCAAGCGTCCACAGCTCAACATCAAAAGGAGCTTATCATCTTTGGTGAGTCCTTTATACTTCTCAATAATTTGCAAGGGAAGTTCCAGTAAGGGAATATGACAGGGTGTTCCCGTCTTCTGACGGCTGGTGGTTATCCATAGAACACCATCATCGGCTCTAACAAGGTTCTTTTGGGTTAGGTTACACATATCACGAAACGCTAACCCGGTGAAACAGGAGAACAAAAACATATCCCGGGTAAGGTATCGATTCGGATGATCCAGTGGTGTGCTCATTATTTTATCCAATTCAGCACGGGTAAGATATTTTTGTTCTGCTTTGGGTCGTTCAGGTGTATAACCATCGAATGGGTCACGGGTAATAATGCCTTCATGGATTGCAAGTTTTATCATCCTACGCATAGTGCGGGTGATACCCAAAATGGTGTTGGGTTTAAGTTGTAATTCAACACGCAGGTAGAAGTCGTAAGATGTAATGAATGAGAAGTCCAATGAGCTAAATGGAATATCAGACAAATTGTACTTTTTGCGAAGGAATTTAATCAGATGCTTGAGTGAAATATCATATAGTTGGTAGGTGCTCACCTCCCGATTAATCCCTACACGTTTCTTAAACTCCTGATTGTGCCGAACAAAATACCTGACCAAGGTTTCCTGTTCTGTGGCAATACCCTGAAAAGCATTTTTTACTTGCTCAGCGGTGACCTGCCCTTTGTTCTCCAAGATTTCCTTGTAGTGGGCGTTGATAGACACGTTGATTTTGTCTAAGGTTCGGTTTAGTTCTGTGGCTAGTCTGCTTTTGCCATTTGCTCTTCCCGAAGGAGTATCCCAAAGGGATAAAGGGACATTCATTTTGGCACTGAACTGCACCATTGTTTTACCTACAGTGATTCGTCCCATTACAGGACACATTCCATCTTCTTTTGCTTCGTTCTTTTTGAGGTAGAATAGAACCTTTAATGCATGTTTCATAACTCTTTTTTTAGTGATTTAAAATTACTAATTACAGAGTTATTTGACGGCGTGCAAAATACAGTAGTTCAGCGCATAACAATCAATTTTTGACAACATTTTCTACTTTTATTACCAAACCTCGAAAATTTCCGGCTTTTAGTGGCGAAAGTAGTTGTCTTGTCAGCGGATAAGCTGTTCTTCTATTCCATTATCCAAACCCAAAAGGGTAATGGATAAGTAACGGAACTCTTGCTTAACTTCGCTATCATCTGCGTTTTTAGCATGTAGCAATGCAAAGCGTTTTTGTGCGTATTACTCCACTTAGTCAGCAGGTTACATCGTTTATCCTGTTATTGCTTTTGAGATATATACTTTTGCTTCCACCATTACTTTAGCAAGAGGCGTTCCAATAGAGACAGTTAGTAAAATGCTCGGTCATACCAATATTACTACTACACAAATCTATGCTCGTATAACCGATAGTAAAATCAGCAATGATATGCAGGCATTAGCAGGAAAGTTACAAGGGATAGAAAAAATGTTTAGAATATAGAGCCGTAAAACTATTTCAATCTGTTTTAAAACATCTCATCTAATAATTCAAAGAAAAGGGAAACACAAAAATTGTGCTTCCCTTTTCTTTGAATGTAAAGTCATTTTTCAATGTTGCAAACCTAAAAATACTTGAAAATTCAATAGCAAACTATTTATTTAATTCCCATAAATTTGTCATCGATAAATTTAGTTACATCGGTAAGTCGATAAAATGATTTGCCATTCATATTACAATAAGGCAATTCTCCTTGTGAGCGATAACGCTGTAATGTTCGATGGCTTACTTTTAGCATTCCAATCAAATCTTGATTATCCAACAACTCATCACCTTTAAGACATGCATCTTGATTTATCAAACGATCTATTTTCTTGTCAACAATTTCTAGTCTATCGAAGACCCTTTCGATTATCGCTTCAAAATTTTCTTTATTGATTTCCATAATGATAAGATTTGACTGAATGTAAATGTCTATGAAACTTTATTTTGTACCCTTGTTTACTCTTCTTCTTTCAGCAGACTCTTTATGATTATTGATTAAGTCCTGTAAACATTCCTCATTACTTCTAATTATGTATTGTGTGAGCATTCTTTTTACTTCAGTGATAGTATAGTATGATTTACCGGAGATAACAGAATAGGATACCAGCCCCTTTGATCGTAGGCGTTGTAAAGTGCGTTCACTTATTTTCAAAAATGTGCATACATCGTATTTATCAACCCAAGTTTCATCCAGGTTCTCAATACTAACCGATTGTTGCTCATTTATAAATTTGGCAATCAAATTGATTTTTGCCTCTAGCTCTTTAAATGCAGTAGATTCGATAGTGATGACGTCCATAAGTTTAATTTTTAATTACAAAGGTCTGGCAATTGCGAATATGGATTTCACAACTTGGGTAAACTACTTATGAAGAAAGTTTTATAGTGCCTTATTTATAAGGCTTTGGAAAGTGGTAATCTTTGAATAAAAAACCCATACAACTTGGGTATTATTAGTTGATGAAAAACGGTTTCTGTAAGAAAGTGAAGGAGAGCAAAAGGATTTCTTGTAAAGTCAAGCTTCTATATTCAGTGAAAACCTGATGTGTCTCTCATACAATGAACCATACCCATTATTGATACTTTGCATGACATATCACTCAAACATTAGATAAAAGCATTTAATGATTGATATTTCATTCAATTCAGATAATTTTTCGTATTGAAAAATTATTAGTACATTTGCATTGTATTTCATGCACTAACTATATACTTTATGCCTTATGAGTGATATATCATACAATAATTGGTTTTCGATGACTGATAAAGCGTTGTGCGAGACTATAGGAAATTTCATAAAACATCACAGGATAAATCAAAATAAATCGCAAACCGAAGTGTCACTTGCCGCTGGTATAAGTCGCTCCACCATGAGTTTGTTGGAACGTGGAGGAAACATATCGATAAGCAGTCTGATACAGGTTTTGCGTGTGTTGGAATTATTGTATATTATGGATGTATTCAAAGTAGAAACTGAAATAAGTCCAATAGAATATGCAAAGCTGCAAAAAAATAAAAGACAACGTGCTGGAAAGAGGAGCAAAGAAAGTAATAACACAAAAGAAGATCTAGAATGGTAGATTCAGCAGAAGTAAAGATATGGGGCGAATTAGTTGGTGCTATTCGTTGGGATGTTGTACAACAGGTTGCCACTTTTCAATATGACAAGAAATTTCTATTGAAAGGCTGGGAATTATCGCCATTGAAAATGCCATTAAGTAATGGAGATCGAATCTATCGCTTTCCTGAATTACGCAAAGATAAAGATGAAGAAGTAGCTACTTTTAAGGGGTTGCCTGGCTTGTTGGCTGACGTGTTGCCCGACAAATACGGGAATCAATTGATAAATCTGTGGCTGACACAAAACGGTCGTCCGCTCAATAGCATGAATCCTGTTGAGCAATTGTGTTTTATTGGTGCAAGAGGAATGGGTGCTTTGGAATTTGAACCTGCACAATTAAAAGCCACCAAACAGACCTTTGATATTGAAATTAAAAGTTTAGTGGATATTGCCCAGAAAATGTTTGCAAAGAGAGAAAACTTCAATGTAAACATGAACGATGATGAAGAAAAAGCGTTAAGCGAGATATTGAAAATTGGGACTTCGGCAGGTGGTGCAAGGGCAAAAGCCGTAATTGCGTATAATAAAGAAACAGGAGTAGTTAAGTCTGGACAAGCAAAAGCACCTAAAGGCTTTGAACATTGGTTAATAAAACTTGACGGAGTAAGTGATGCTCAATTTGGTGTGAGCCATGGATATGGAAGAGTAGAATATGCCTATTATTTAATGGCAAAAGATTGTGGCATAAACATGATGGAGTGTGAATTACTTGAAGAAAACGGACATGCACACTTTATGACCAAACGATTTGATCGAGAAGGGCATGATATTAAACACCATGTTCAAACATTTTGTGGAATTCAACATTTTGATTATAAAAATTTGTTCAGCTACAGTTACGAACAACTGTTTCAAACTATGCGCATGCTTAGGTTGACTTATCCTGAAGCAGAGCAAATGTTTAGAAGAATGGTATTCAATGTATTTGCAACTAATTATGATGATCATACCAAGAACTTCTCATTTATATTAAAAAAAGATAGCAAGTGGGAATTATCTCCAGCCTACGATATTTGCTATTCATACGATCCAACTAACATTTGGGTAAGCCAACACACATTGAGTATTAATGGAAAACACAAAAATATCTCAAACGAGGACTTAATGACTATTGCAAAAGCTAACAATATAAAAAAGGGGGAGCAAATAATTGAAGATATCAAGGCGATTGTTTGTAAATGGGATCATTACGCTAAAAAAGCAGCTGTGAGATCTGATTTACAAATGGCAATCAAAACCAATTTAGTTGCTTTTAAAAGAGAGTTATGATTCTATATACTATTACAATTAAGATTGGGAAATATGTAAGTAAATTTCTCTACGACTCTTTCCTTTGGGCTATTTTGCAAGCTACTTGACCGTTGATTATTACTACCAACCATGTTTCAGAAATACTCGAAAATGGGACTTGCTTAGCTGCATATGAGAATCATTTTTAACCGTTATTCCAGTGTCATTTTATCTGTCGATACCAGTTTAGCTTCTGAACCGTATATTTTTACTTCAAGCTTTTCTGTAAGATTCATAATCTGACGGTTTGATGCGACTAGTTCAATGGTTATTTTCTCTAACTTTGCTAACAAAGCGAGACCTTTTTTCTCCGGAAAAGATGATTTTATGGTTTTCACGACCTGATTATAATTGACTCCAATGGCACGAAATTGAGAATAAAATGTAGTCAATCGCATATAATAATCTATCGCTGCTTTATCCAATCTGACAACCTTTAAGTGTTTATTAAAGATGCAAGTCGTGATAAAATGTACTTTCACTGTCATTCCAGATTCATCAAAACGACCTAAGAATGCAGCATTTTCTACCTGATTCAGACTTATCGCGTATCGAAATATGGCAGCAGGATCACTCTTAGGAATCCTACCTGCTTTGCGTCTTTGAGACAATTTATTCTCTTCTTTATTCTCCACCTTATTCAAATTACTTTAATTTTAATTTTGAGCTATTTGCTCCATAAATTATTCTTCTAAAACACCGACTTCGGAGGTGTTTTTCCCCCTGAAAGGGCAAGTCATTTTGAGATGCTGAAAGAATTTCAAGCATCTCAAAATACAACTTGCCATTTGCTAAGTGCAAATACAATTAGTCTTAGATTATGCATATAATTCATTCAAATTCTTTCCTTTCATGATAGCGCAAAATTAGCTTCTATTGTTGAATTGTGTCTTAACTATATATAGGACAAAAGCGGTCTGGTTGTGACAAACAGAGACAGTTTGAAAAGAGGTTTATTTATAGTTTTAATTTACTAAGATTGTTCTGCAACTTTCTTGTCAACAATAAATCTGGATAGATTTTTTGTTGGGTTTAATGATTGATAGAATGACAACTTGATTTCAATAAGTATTGCAACCATGACAGCATGAAATCTTGTCAACATGTTGACTTGTCAACAAACAACATTGTCAACAAGTCAACACAAAATCTTGACAAAAAGAAAGCATGCAATCAAACATTATAGAAATCTATATAGACATACAGTATTCAAATAACTCTTATTTAAAAACATAAAGATTTTACATGTTATTTTATTTATTACTACTGTAGCAAAGTAAACTAATACTTCAGTTTGTAAAACGTCCATTTCATTTCAAATATTATAGATTAAGCAGTAGACACCTCCTTTCCCAAACACGAAGTGTAAACCTGTATTATATTGCACTAAGTGCTTTAAAAATGTAACTGCTTTTAGCAAATAAATAATTTTTATTCAGGCGTTAGCAAAATTATTTATTCGATTAATGTAGTTTTTTAGCTGTCCCTATTTAAAAACATTTAGCCTTTTTTTTTGCTACCACAAATGTATTTTTAAAAAAAAATGGCAAATTGTTTTAGGGCATTTACTATCCAACATTATAGTAACCGAAAGTAATTCCGAATTTACTTCAGGAAATGTAACATTAGAAACATTACCCTTAAAACTATCCAAATGTTGGAAAGCAGGAAATAATTTTCAAATACAGATTTTCCAGTTTAAGAAAATTGCTACTTTAAAATTATTCTTACTTTTCAACATTATAAAACACTATCACAAAGCATTTTTTTTTGAGTGGGTACCGAGGCTCGAAGTGCCAGACGATAAAAAAAATGTTTTGTGTCCTCTGTCCCCGTTAGTAAATCTTTTATGACTTTTATGCAACAAAAAAATAAACACGCATTAAAGTCATAAGTGGTTTACGGGCATTATTCTCTGGTTGCCGGTACGGCTAAACGCTCGCCTTATTTGTCGTAAAAGAAATCTTTCCACTCTCCCGTAGGGGCTTTGATTGGGGTTAACTCGTAGTAGTCAAAGAAAAACACGCCATTGAAAATGCGTTGGAAAGTGGCATAGGTAGCACCCAAAAGATCGGAATTTGTGGAGTGTAGAGAGGAAGCTACTTTTGCTGTGCGGTGCTGAGATGGGTGAAATGAATGAGGCGCATTGTACTGAAAGGTAGTGAGGCTTGCGAAACGTTGAACGAAAATAACCGATTGAATGAACCTTCCGCAAGGCCAATTACTAAAGCTCATGTTTCATTTCTTCTGCGTCCTTTCTTTTATTCATGGGATGGGCATTCCAAAATGGTTTTCCGCAAGTAATGCATGTCCACATGCGTGTATAGTTCTGTTGTTGTGATCGATTCGTGACCCAGCTGCTGTATAGCCCGCAGGTTTGCCCCGTTTTCGAGCAGATACGTGGCAAATGAATGCCGGAAAGAATGCGGGCTTACATTTTTACGTATTCCGGCAAGAACTGCAAGGTCCTTCACTATTTTAAAAATCATATCGCGGGTCAGTTTCCTGCCCCGGTGGTTTAAAAACAAGCTGTCTTCGTGCCCTTTTATAATATTTAGCGCGTTGCGATTAATTTTCCACAACCCTATTTGCTTGATGGATTCGGGAGAAAGGGGCACCAACCGTTGTTTACTTCCTTTGCCCTCCACCAACATATAGCCCTCTTCGATAAACAGTTTAGAGAGTTGTAAACCAATCAATTCCGACACCCGCAATCCGGAACCGTAAAAGCACTTCGATAATGGCTTTGTTGCGTTGTCCTTCCAGTTTAGACAGGTCGATGGCTAGCACGATGCTGTAAATTCTTTTATCGATAATATCTCCGGGAGTCGCAAGGCAGTTTTTGGACTTTCCAGTAACTCCGTGGGATCTATATCCAGCAGGCTCCTGTAAATAAGGAAATGATGAAATGACTTCACGCTCGACAGAATACGTGCCTGCGAACGCGGATGAATGCCCAGGCTGCTGATCTCGATGACAAAATCACGCAAATGGGCATTGGTGGCTGCTTCCAACAAAACGTGAGCATCCGACAGATACCGTTGCAATTTCAGCAAGTCACTCTCGTAAGCCTCTATCATATTGTTCGACAACGCCTTTTTAAGTTTCAAATACAAATGATAATCATCCAGAATTGCAAGCATATTTTGTAATAAGTTATCAGGCATTTTAATGGCATACTGTAATCTTGTAGGCTACACCATAAGTAATCTTTTTTTGATCTTTTTATTTCTATAGTATTTTCCTTTAAAAACTTTATTTCAGCTTGATCTTTTAAATTTATCTGTTGTCCTTCATATAATCTCTAGGTGAAACATTGAAGTATTTCTTAAAGGCACGGCTGAAATTTGACAACTCCTGATAGCCTACAGACAATGAAATTTCAGAGATGTTTTTATCACTTTCGCGCATCAATAACGTAGCCTGAGTCATCCTTATTTGAACAATCACGTTATAGGGTGTCGTATCCATCAATGCTTTTACTTTCCGAAAAAGTTGGTTTACACTCATGTGAAGTTCATTGGCCAAAGTTTCAATACTAAATTCCGGCTCCTCAATGTGTTTGTTTATAATCTCACTTATTAATATTACAAAATGTTGTTTTTGAGGACTATCAGTAAGTTTTTCAGTGTATTCGTCAATATCTTTTGATAACTTATATTGCTCCCACATTTTCTTTCGGGAAGTTAATATGTTCTGTATTCTGGCTATCAAAACAGAAGCAGAGAAAGGTTTACTTATATAATCTTCAACGCCTATTTCAAAACCTTCAACTATTTGTGATTCAGTCTGTCGCGAAGTTAATAATATGATGGGTATATGATTTGTTTTTTCGTTATCCCTTAAAAGACTGACCATTTCTAATCCATCCATACGAGGCATCATCACATCACTGATAATCAAATCGGGAATGTATTTCAGTGCCATCTCTAACCCTTCCTGACCATCTTTTGCTACCTGTACATTGAATTGTTCAGAGAGTATATTCTGAATATACAATCGCATATCATAATTATCTTCAACAATCAATAGCATATCGACTGGATGTTCTTTAACTCTACTTGTATTTTCTTCGGTTTCAATCGTCTTGATAAGAAAATCAGAAGAATCTGCAATTGTTTCAACAGTGTTATATTCTGTAATATTGCTATCGTTAATTGGAAATTGTATAGTAAAAGTTGAACCTTTGTCCACTTCACTGCTAACTAAGATTTTTCCATTATGTAATTCCACGAGGTTTTTGGTCAATGTCAATCCAATTCCGGACCCACCGTTACGCATATTCTTTTGGCGTTTCCCCTGATAAAAGATGGTAAAAAGCATTCCCAACTCTTCATCAGACATCCCAATGCCTGTATCTGAAATCTGAATTTGCAGATATTGAATTTCTGCAATCTCACATTTATAAATGTTAACAGCGATTTTACCACCTTCGGGAGTATAATGAAAGGCATTTGATATCAGGTTATATAAGACTTTATCAATTTTGTCTGAATCAAAATTCATCTTTAGTTCTTGTAAAGATGATTTGATGGAGTATCGAATATTCTTATCCTTTGCAAAATACTCGAACTCATTGGCTGAATCTGTTATGAATTTTATAATATCATCATATTTTAAATTTAACTCCAGTTTGCCAACTTCAATTTTTCTGAAATCAAGTAATTGATTTATCAGTCGAAGTAAACGTTGAGCGTTGCGGGACATGAGGGAAAAAAGATTTCCATCTTCCTTCTTGAAATCCCCTTTTTCCATTATTTGAGCTAGTGGTCCCAAAATCAAGGATAAAGGGGTCCTGAATTCATGGGATACATTTGTAAACAAATTGAACTTTAACTCGTCTATTTCTTGTATTCGTTGGGCTTCAAGTTTTGCAATTTTTAAATTGTTTTTGTCCCTTTCCCGGATAGTAAAATATTTGATAATAAGATAAATAATAGAAAAGAAAAGTAAAACATATAAGGTATAGGCAAATCCTGTTTTCCAAAATGGAGGTAGTATTCTGATTTTTATTTCGGTACCTTTTTCATTCCAGAGTCCATCATTATTTGATGCCTTTACTTTGAAAGTATAATCACCGGGTTCCAGGTTCATATAAGTTGCTGACCTCTGATTTGGTTCTGCATAAATCCAGTTTTGATCGAATCCATCCATCATATAAGCATATTTGTTTTTCTGAGAGGAGATAAAACTTAAAGCTACGAATTTGAATGTAATTACTGATAGTGAATGTTTTAGAGTTATCTCTTTAGTTTCGCCTATTGATTTAGTTAGAATACCATCGTCAGAAGGAATGATTGATTGATTAAATATTTGAAAATCTGTTATTAAAACCGTGGGCTTTCTCTTATTGATTTTTATTCCTGATGGATAAAACAAATTGAGCCCGTTCTTACCTCCGAATAGTATTTCGCCATCCTTTGCCTGATAATAGGCACCTAATTGAAAATCCTTATTTTGTAATCCATCGGATTCGTCATACAACCGAAACTGATGGGATACTTTATTAAACTTCAAAATGCCGGAAGTAGTGCTCATCCACAGATTCCCTGCCCGGTCATCACATATCCCGAATATTGGATCACCATAAAAATTGTCTGTTTGCTTTATTAATTTAAACGTACCAGCTTTTCTATTGAAATAATGAAGGCCACCCATAGTTCCAATCCATAAATTTCCATTTTTCTCTTCAAGAATGGCCGTGATGAAGTTATTTGTAAGACCATCCTTTTTATATGTATTAACTTTGTAAATTGAAAAATGTTTTAAATCTTTGGTATATCTACGTAAGCCAGCTTCAGTGCCAACCCAAAAATCTAAATAGCTATCTCTGTATACAACATGTGATTTTTCTTCGGGATAAATAATATGACCGCTATGAAAAAGAGTTGTGAAAATACCGGTATGTGGGTTGTAATTTAACGTCCCCAATTCAGTGCCAAGCCAAAGAGTATTGTCTCTATCTTCATAAATGGTAAATACATTGCTGTATGGAAGTATCTTTCCGCTATTCGAAGGTATATTTACCCGGGTAAATCTATCTTTAATTGGATTATACATCGTTAGATATTCAGAATATGCACCAATCCAAATATTTCCTGTTTTGTCTTCACAAATAGCTTGATTGTATCTAAATGAATCAAAATACTTTAAATTATCAAGTTTATATCTTTTAATTGTTTTTCTATCTGCACTAATCTTATCCAGACTATTAAAACTTCCAACCCAAATGTTTCCGGTTTTATCCTTTAACAAAGACATGACCTGACTTTCAGATAATGAAATGTACTTACTAGTTGATTTATCTATCAATGTAAATTGAGAAGAAAGGGGGTGATAATAATTTACACCAACGGATGTCCCTATCCACATAATACCATTATTATCCTTATAAATACAATTTGCAGAATTAGATAACATTTTTTTTTCATCCATTCCATAAGAAGAAATAACCGAAATATGTCCTGTTTTTTTGTTCAGTATATTAATACCACCTTCGGTAGTCCCAATCCAAAGATTTCCTTTGTCATCATCACAGACTGAGCGAACATCACGACTGTTTATACTGTTTTTTTCTATTGATGAAACTATATATTGTCTGTATTTTTTCTTTGATTCATTCAATGAATACAGGCCACTATGTGCTGAAGAAACCCATATAGTGTTTTCCTTATCAATAAAAAGGTCATAAATGTGTTTGCATATTTTTTCATCCTGATCCTCCAGATCCCAAAAAGAATGTCTTGAAAAGTTTTTATTTTTAATATTAAAACAGTATATGCCTTCTCCCCAAGAGCTTAACCATATATTGCCCTGAGCGTCTAATGAAATGTCCGTAAATGCATTATTCGAAGTCTGTTTAAATTTATTTGCGTGAATGTAATAATGAACAAAAGTTTCATTCACAGGGTCAAACATATCCAGTCCACCTCTATCGACGGCTATCCAAAGATGACCTTTGTGATCTTCAACTATTCCTGCTGCATCGTTGTAGCTCAGGCTATTTGAGTTGCCGGTTTTTCTAAAAGTAGTAAATTTACCTGTTCTCAGGTTCAAACGACACAAACCATCTCCTTTTAATCCTATCCACAAGTTATTTTTGCTATCTTCAAATAAACAACGGATTGAATTTCCGCCAATCGTGTTGACTGTAGAAGGGTTGTGTTTGAATATTTGTACCTGAAAACCATCAAATTTATTTAGTCCATTATCTGTTCCTATCCAAATAAATCCTTTTCTATCTTGCAAAATACATGTAACCAAACCACTTGAAAGTCCATTTTTAATTGTCAGATTATTGAAATTAAAAGTCTGTTCTTGCGCTCTTACTAATGTAAAAATAAATAGCAAGATAAAAACCAGGGTGTGCTTTATCATAAAGGTATGTATTAAACTCTATTTTTTGTTTGTTTAAGTAAAAGGTGTAAATAAACAAGTTGCAAATTTAGCAATATTTCAATAATGCAAGCCAATAAAAGCAATACTTTAGAATAAATTATTGCTTATTTTGGATAATTTTTCTGAATAAGAATTTCAGCAGTGTACACCAGAAGATTAATGGTTAAAGAAGTGAGACTGTTGTAAAGGACGTGCGATTTTCAAAACGTTAGTGATGCTAGATTGGAAAAGGCAGGGGAAAATTATGCAAGATGAATTTATCGAAGTAATAAAGGCAAATTAAACGCAAAGAATAAAAGAAATTAGTGTAAATAGAGGCGAAATTTAACCTTATATATGTACCATGTTGGAAAAAAGTGCACGTTCAACTATTTTTGTTGACCGTTAATGGTTTCTCAATGGTTTATTCAATAGGAAAATGATCTCTGTTCTGGTCATATTAGGAGCTATTAGAATTTGCCCGTAAAGTTAAGCATCGAGCTTCCAGAGAAATACATAGGTGAAATTCTTTCCTATGGTTGAAAACGGCATTATTTACGGCATTGAGAACATGAAACGGAACCAGAAGTACACTGTTTTTCGATATATTATAACTTCACTAATTTTCGCACTATTCTTTGGTTTCCTGTTTGCATTTGAATCAAATACAGTCCGGGAGGAAAAGTTGTAGTATTTATAGAATACTCCTTAGCAGTAAGTTTATTCTTTTTATAAAAACATTTTCCATCAACTGAAGTTATTGTTAATTGATCAATCGGGGAAAATCCATTCATATTAATTCTTTCATTGAATGGATTCGGATATACATTTACTTGCTCTACAATTTGTAAATTCAAAGCATTTGCTGATGTGACATCAGCCAAAATCTCCGGGTGATATTGAGTAGTAGCTTCAGAAGAATAGAAATTCAATAATCCTGTTCCTTCATTTATCACTTTCAGCCGGAGTGTTATATTACTTTTTCCTGCAGCTATTTGTTCTTTTGACCAGTCTGTAATATCCCAACTTATGAAGCTTCCAAGTTCAGCGGGAAAAATGTGAGATTCATTTATTATTGTAAGATTTGTCGGTTTGGAATCCCAATTTAATGTAATATAGTTTTCTGCATTAACAGCAATTTCAACCAAATGATCTTCCAGTATATTTTTATTTTGAGGGTATACACGTTGATAAAAATAAGTTCTGAATATTATCTTTTCTTCTGTGCTTTTCAGGTTGCTCACATTGAATGTAAAGTAAGCTTCCCTGGAATAGTTATCTGTTGTTGTTTTTATTTGAACCAGTGTATCCGAATCATATGCTATGGTCTTATTTGCCTGATGAACGTATGTGTCAAAAATTGGGCTGAGGGACATATTGGCAGTATAAATAGTAGCTTCTCCTGAGACAGTACCTTCTGAAACAGAATTATTACTTACCCTTACCGGTTTAATTCTTGTTGATTGACTTGCATGAACCAAGACTTTTACTAACAGGGGATTCTCAATTATATTATCTATCTGGATAAACTGTTCGTTTACCTGATATTTCAAATTCCAAGGGGGTAATCCTGTAAAAGAAAAGGAAACAAATGCTTCTTCGTTTTGCAAAATAGCCTTGCTTTTATTATTTACAGTTACGCTTACGGGAATTGCGCCAAATGTTGTTTCTAACTTGCCAATAAAAATTTCTGCTAATTTCTTTTGTATGTATTGATTCTGACCACGTAACGGATGCCAACCGTATGTTACTCCTCCAATAACTTCGTTGTTCATAGCATATTGCAAACTTGGTTGTACTCCGTTAATAAGAATATCTTTTGAGAAACCAATATTTTTGTCCCACTCGAACAACGGTAAGCTCCATTTTTGAGATAAAACCCGAATAGCGGAATTATAAATAGTACGTGAATCATGCCAGTGTGTGCATAACATAATAATTGCTGGCTTCCCATTTACACTGCCGTAATATTTCGAGTTTATATCATCTTTCAATTTGTAACAATCGTCTTTATAGCGTTTAATGACGTAATCGTAAGCAACTGCGTAGTTAGTTGTAGGCATTGAGTATGTGGTATAATCTTCTTTCAACCAGGTTTCGTCAGCCACATTTTGATTATGTACGTGCATAATAATGAACACATCCGTTTTTTCTAATTCATCTTTCGTATAGAAGGTATTAGTTGCCATTCTATTGGCTGTATGATATATTGCTTCTCCTGACACTGATTTGTTGAGACCCACTGCGCCATAAGTATTGCATCCTATTTCAAACCAACCGTTTTCAGATACCCCAAATGATGCGCCGATCAACATTATGTTGAGTTTTTCCTGTGCACCACCATGTAAGGTGATAAATAATAATGTAAAAAGAAATATTGTTTTTTTCATCGGTGTATTAGTCTTAATAAATATTATCTAATAAGGTGTAGTGTTGACTATTTTACATCTCAAACAGAAAGTATAATATCATTGATAACTCAAGTGTAAGCATAAATTCTTATCTCTTAAAGTGTTCAATCATTCATATTCAATTATTGATTTAATAAACTAAAAAAGATTCAGCTAATGCAATTATTAGCTGAATCTTTTCATTGTCTTAATTATCTAAACTGTTTATATAGAAATAATTAATAAAATAAGCCTTAGCTTAAATGGTTGTATAAGAAGCTACTAATAAATAACAACCTTATCGACACCTACAGTATAACCACCTGAACTGGCATTACAAGTGTGTTTGACATAAAATCCTACTTTATGGCTTCCGCTTGTCAATACCCCCGTATCGTAAACCAATTGCTGATATGAATTTGTTGATTTGTATTGGTCTACTGTTGTTTTATATACATTATCTACATAAATATCGCATTTACCGCTCCATGGACCAAAGTAGGAATATAGCTGAGCCCTGGTTCCTGTGAATGTATAATCAACTGTTGCCCCTGCAGTCGAAGATTCTTTCTCTGCCCCGGAATAATGCCCAACGTCATTGGAAGTAGCCCAAGTGCCTGTATAAACAAAATTAGCGTTGGTATTATCTATTGTGGTTCCAGTACAACTTGGACACAATGAATAAACAGCTACCCAATCAACAAGAAAGTGACCAGATTGTGGTGAAGGGCCGTTTGGCGCTACTTGTAG
>Ga0209125_1002202_pt1 | contig 15619 bp, 15 predicted proteins | sample BarGraIncub1131A_FD_184503 | JGI IMG/M metagenome (GOLD analysis project Ga0209125, IMG submission 184503) | Arctic peat soil microbial communities from Barrow, Alaska - Barrow Graham LP Incubations 11-31A (SPAdes) (version 2) | ecosystem: Environmental > Terrestrial > Soil > Wetlands > Peat... | reverse complement strand
TATCTGGAAAGCCTCATCAACAAATATCCGATCGACTCCATTGAAGACGGAATGAGCGAGAGCGACTGGGACGGCTGGAAGAAGCTGACCGATCGTATCGGCCACCGTATCCAACTTGTCGGCGACGATCTTTTTGTGACCAATGTAGAGTTTCTCTCCAGAGGTATCGCAGAAGGCTGTGCCAACTCTATCCTGATCAAAGTCAACCAGATCGGTTCGCTGAGCGAAACACTCGACGCTATTGAGATGGCCCATCGTCATGGCTATACGACAGTCACTTCACACCGTTCAGGAGAGACCGAAGACAGCACAATAGCCGACATCGCCGTAGCGACAAACTCCGGTCAGATCAAGACCGGTTCGCTGAGCCGTTCCGACCGTATGGCAAAGTACAACCAGCTGCTCCGTATCGAAGAAGAGCTAGGTGATAAAGCAGTGTACGGATATAAGAAGATCCGCTAATCACTGCCGCATCCGTCATTGCGGGCTTGACTTGGTAATCACTACCGGACCCGTCATTGCGGGCTTGACCCGCAATCTCCCCCGGATAAGAAGAGATCTACATTATTATCCCATACTATAACGGAATCAGCCGGGTCCTAACAGATCCGGCTGATTCTTTTATTGTAGGAAGCATCGCTAGTCCATCAATAATATTGGTTCACCCGTAAAGTTTTGTCATCTTACAGGAAGACATGTCTGCATGATCAGGAAGAAATGTAGGGTCTGTCAGGTTGTAAAGTTTATCATTCCTTGACGCATTATTCGTATTGAAGCACAGAATAGTTATTCCGTGCCACAGAATAGCCGTTCCGTGCCACGGAATAGCTATTCTGCGCCACGGAATAACTATTGCATCCTTGTTGCTGAGTTTTATCTTCAGGTTCGGGCTATTTAACTTCCCTGTTTGAAAGACTTTTCCCTCTGGTTGATTCATAGATTGCGGGTCAAGCCCGCAATGACGGCAAAGGGAGCAGCTGTCATTGCGGGCACCGACCCGCAATCTCCCTGGTCAAGCCCGCAATGACGGCAAAAAGGGTTGCCTTTGACGGTGTGAAAGATGCTCAGCAATGAAAGATGGTTACAAAAAGGGCCTTTTAGCAAACAAAGTTGTATCCAAATAATGCCGAGCAATGTTTTTTTGAGGAAATAGACATGCCATACAGGATACTGAGAGATAGTTCTCGGTGTAGGTGGTGTAGATAAATAGTACTTTTTTACTCATTCCTAAATCGAAATTCGAAAAAACAACAGCGAGGCAAAAGCGACCAACAGATGAATACCTCTATGTTTGGGTGAGCCGAAGAAAGCACATCCATACTAAGAAAGGTTCATTCATCGGGAAACGTCTCTTTATTGCTAAACGCTATCCTTCATAAATTGAAGAACTTCCTTTTGAAAACGACTGGCTGATCTGTAATTAAAAAAATCTTCATGAAAGCAACGATGCCCATTGATAAGAATACACCCCTCATCAGCAAATAAACGAATCTGATGTCCTTTCCGAGATGTAGGTCTATAATGCATCCTAAGATAGTTATCATACTTCAAAATTCCGCCGTTATCTATCGGAATAAACCCCTCACCTTTTAGTTTCAAGGCTACTTTACGCAGCAACTCCTCATTCTGTTTCATAGTCAAACCATTATCCCATTTAGTCAGTTTGAATCGGGCTTTAACATAATATAAAGCCGATAATCCTATGGCAAAGAGGGGACTAAAGAAAAGCAGTGCTGAATATATAGAACTATGAAATTTTATAATCGCAAACAAGTAAAGACCAATAGAGCTATAGCCTAATACATATAAACCTACTTTTACATATAGATCGTCCCATCTATATTCATCTTTAAATTCAGCTAATGTCATTATTCCGTTTGCTTTATTTCATCAATTATCTGAGTTTTGCCATCACTCCCAATGCTACAATGCCAATATAAAGTAAGATAATGATGAGCCCTACAGCAAAAGAGACAATCGTCCATTTCTTTGCTTCCTGAGAAGCACGGATGGCCCCTTCATAATCTTTAGCGAAAAAGCGCGATTCAACTCTTGCTGCATTAACAATACCGGCAATACCAAAAGGCAAGCAACAAAAAAGGGTTACCAAAATAGATTCTACTAACCATGATTTCGGTGGTTTCTGTGTCTCAATAGACACCTGTGTTTCTTCATTCATACTACTATTTCTTTTAATTAATTAATAATGAGTTACAACTTATATTCAGGAAGCATCACAACTAATCAGATCATTTCTTCTTCACTTTACACTGTTCCGGAATCTCAACGACCCAATCTATACCTCCATATCAATTTGATAGACGGGGTGTGGCAAATCTCATTCATCGGGAAACGTCTCTTTATTGCTAAACACTATCCTTCATAAATTGAAGAATTTCCTTTTGAAAACGACTGGCTGGAGCAGTATTAAAAAAATCTTCCAATGTTGCATCTTCACGATGCCCATTGAACAGAATATATCCCTCACCCGCAAACAAACGAAGCTGAAGCCCCTTGATTGACGTTTGATTATATATCATGTTGAGATAGTTCTCATGCAGCAAAACAGCTTTTTTATCTCTCAGGATAAAACCATCCACATTCAGTTTCGAGGCTACTTTACGCAACAATTCCACATTCTGGTTCTGACTCAAACCATTATCCCATCTAATCAGTTTTAACCGGAATCTCATATAAAAGAGAGCTGATACTCCAGGAACAACAAAGACAATAAAGAAAATGAGCATCAAGAGGATATATTTACGACATACTATCATCAAAAACAATCCAGAAACACCTATATATCCAACAGATAAAGATCTCTCTACTACAAACAGACTATCCCATCTATATTTCTTCTTAAATTCAGCTAATGTCATCATTCCGTTTGTATTATTTCATCTATCAGTGGTTTCCTTCCATCAATCTCAGCGCTATCACGCTAATAATATAGAGCAAGCCAATGATGAACCCTACAACAAAAGATACCATCGTCCATTTCTTTGCATTCTGAGAGGCACGGATGGCCCCTTCATAATCTTTGCCGTAAAAGCGCGATTCAACTTTTGCAGCATTAACAATACCGGCTATACCAAAAGGCAGGCAACAAAAAAGGGTTACCAAAATAGATTGTACTAACCATGTTTTAGGCGGTTTTTGTGTCTCAAAAGACACCTGTGTTTCTTCATTCATACTACGATTTCTTTTAATTAAAAATGAGTTATAATTTAATTTGAGTTTTCAATATCTGATTCTTTCACCTCTAAAGGAGCCTTTTCATCTTCAGGACTCACTTTCTCATCACATTTCGTTCTCTCCTCTTTGAGCCCCCTATAAAAAACAAAACCAATGATCAGCCCGCATATTAACCCACCTATATGTGCGGCGTTATTAATATTGACTCCCAGCCCAATAAAGAGATAAGAACTGACAAATAAGACACAAACTAACAAGAAAGGCCGGCGCAAGGATTTGGGAAATAAGTTCGTCAACAGCAAAGCCATTATAACACCAAATAAGCCAAATATACTTCCCGAAGCCCCAACACTTACAGCTGCAACGTGAAAAGGCATGCTGACAATAGACGCTACAATACCCGATATCACATAAGCAATTACAAAACGTTTTGTACCTAACAACCTTTCGACAAAAAATCCTGTAAGCAATAATCCACTCATATTGGCTAATAAATGCGAGAACCCGAGATGCAAAAACGTACCTGTTAATAATCGCCAAAACTCACCCTGCACAACTAGCTGAGGTACGTTTCCACCCCATTTAACCAATTCTGCTATTTCAAAAGAGAAGAAGCTCGATACCGAGCTAACCATGGCGATAAAGATTGCAATATTCAGAGAAATAATGACAGGCGTAGCTATGAATCCTTTTCTTGGGAGAAACAGTTTAAGCCACTTAAGGCTCATTCGAAATTTCATTCCTGTGCGCTCTCGCACCTTCTGTCCGGCATACACCGGTATTACACCCGTTCGCAGATATTCTTTATTCTCTTCGTCTAATGGTTTGAAAAGTACCATGAGCAGTATAATAAAAGCTCCAATACCAAATGAGAAACACAATAGTAAGAGAGAAAATCTGGTCTCTGACTGAAATGACTTATACCTTGGCATCAAAATAACCAGGCTATCCGGATTTACACTATATCTGGTCTTACTTATAGCTTTAACGAACTCTTTAAAATGTCTGCCGGAAGTTATTCTTCCAAAGTACTTGATCTGCGAAAGCTCTTCTGTGTTGAATTTCCGGATAGACTCCTCACTAAATTTCTTCAACACAGAATCCTGTTCAGCTTCATCTAAGCTTTCTGATACAAATTCATTATACCTTTTCGCATACCAAATATGTTGGATATTCTTAGTACTATCTGAAGGTGACGACATAAGGGGCAATATAAAATAGCCATTCAGAATCGTATGATGCCCTGTACTAAACGGAGAACTATTGTCAACATCCTTCAACCAGGATATACCTACATCTGATTTATCAAGAAAGATGTGATCAATCTGTAAACTCTGTTGGGGATGAGAAATATTAATCTGCGCACTTGTCTCTATCTTCGTTAGTTTTGCAGCAGCCATAATGAGATACACTTGCATACTGACTGTAGATATTAATAATGTCAGAAAAGCAATTAAGAAATATGAGACGCTATACTTACTGAGCCATTTGTCTGCAATATGCAATTGCTCAGCCATCTTCTTCCACAAGACAAAGTAGGCAAATAACCCACAGAATAGCATTGAAAATACAATATCAATATATAAGCTCTCTATCTGATCCAATCCTTTTTTAAATTCCAACTGCCTATACAAGAAGCTGTAAGCGATAATAAAAACAACTGATTTTATCAGAAACGGTACAAAGAGGACTTTTAGCTTGAATATAACTTGTTCCATTGAGAGTATATCTTTCATCTTATTTATTTCATTTGGTTTCGAATAATTTAAGTGTTTCTTCACTTAGTGGCCGGAGGACAATCATCAAAAACATTAGAAAGGACCCCAGGCAGAATGAAAGAAGGAAGATATGAAGAGAGCGCTTGTAATCTGGATTAAAAGGTGCACTGTGCGGATATAGAATAATAAGATCATTCGGATAATCAAATCTTTTTGTCTGATCTATTGCCAAGAGGCAATTATCTAATACCCAATCACCTCTCTCAAAATAAGCAACATTGTACAAATCAGCACGAGCAAACTGTTGGTCAGCATCCTTACAGAATTTGGCGTAAGCAATTTCTTTCTCCGTCTTTGGCATACTATTGCTTACCGTTTTACTATAAGTCTTCACATACCAGACATTTTGAGTCTTCAGACTTGTATCGCTTTGAGCTGACATTAATGGAAGAGCGTAATAGGCAGTATAGTTGAGACTTTTATTATATTTTCCACTTCCACGCGCTGCTGAGAAATAGACGGAAGCATACTTCTTATCCAGATACATAGAATTGATCTGGTAATATTTCTTTTGATGGGAGCGATCAATCTGTGCAGTTGTCTCTATCTTCATAGCCTTTGCTGTAGATTGATGAAGATACATCTGCGCGAAAATTATTGACGGAGTCAATGTTGCATAAGCTATGATACCCCAAAACTGTGAATATGCACCGGAATTCTCTTTTTCTGTTATTTTGCAAGGAAATATCTTTTTGTAAGATAAACCCATCGGAACAAATGCAAAACATAAAATCAAGGGCAGCAGCAAATCAATGAATCTTTCGGGAATCTGAAACAGCTCCATTTTGATTGTCAGTAACCAATTCAAGAAAGTGTAAACGGCTATAATTCCGATAGTTCTAATCAGAAACGGCACAAAGAGTACTCTGAACTTCAATACTATCTCATCAAAGGAGGTTATATATTTCATGGCATTACATAAACTAATTAAGAATATCAGTGCAAATATAACATAAAAATCCTTTCCGAGCACTCAATCTCATAAAAAGAAAGCAATTACTCTGCACTCCCTCACGAATTAGTGAGCCTTTGATGTTTGTATCAGACTAATTGCTTCATTGCTCTTTGACAGATCCGGCTGATTCTTTTATATCGGTAAAGTCTCATAGTGCAACATATTGCCTTTATGATGCAAATACATGAAAACATCTTAAGCTCAAACATAAAAGAGGCAATATATTGCCCGTATAGTGTGTCTTTTTGCTCCTGAATGTCACTTTACGAAAGCCTTCATGCCTTCCGCCACCTTTGCATAGCCTTTTTCATTGGGATGAAGTCCGTCTCCGATAAAGAAAGACTCATCTATCTTCCCGTTGCTCTTCAGCAGAGTATCAAAGACATCCACGTATTTCAGAAGCGGGCCTTCGGTGAGTGCGGCACGAATCTCGCCGTTCAGTTTGCGTAGATGCTCCTCATCGTTGCGTCGTGCATAGATGCTGACCACATGGATCACAGCCTCCGGCTGACTCTGTTGCACCTCTTTAATCAGAAACACCAATCCGTCCACAATCTCTTTATCAGGGCATCGGTTCACATTATTTGTGCCAATCATCATAAAGACCTTCTTCGCCTTGTAGCCATCCAATTCCCCGTGATAAACTCTCCAAAGAGCATTCTCTATCATATCAAAGCCAAAGCCCATATTAGTTACCACCTTATTCTTAAAAAGTTTGGCAAACGTCTCTTTCCCAAATTGATTACGAAACACCGGTTCGCCACCCCAGAAATGAGTGATAGAGTTACCGATCAGCACAATCTCCGGAGCCCGTTGTTTATTCAGCGCCAAAATCTCTGCGTGACGTTTATTCCACTCATAGTTGTCCGGTTCACGCCGTTGCTTGCATGGGATTGTTGTGCGAACAGTACCCACCGGCATGTCCAATATCTCACGAATCTTCTTGGTATACGCCTTTGCATAATCCATCATGCCCAAGTCCGTCGCATGCGTGCCATCCACCTGTCCGTCGGGATTCATCGCAATCTCCTCATGAGTCATATAAGAAAGGTTCTTCACACCCTCCTTTTGCAAAGCCTCATACGCCTTTTTACATTCAATGTTCGAATTCTTATACCGATCCGCATCCTGCTGACTGGTAAATTCGCCCGCATATCCATCATGCTCCACGATCAGGATGGGCGCATCGCTCTTGCTTCTCAACATCTTTACACCATCCACCATGCGCTTTACAATCCACGCAGATCTATCATCCACCATGTTAGGCATACAATCAATGATAAAAAGTTTGGCATCAATGGTCGAAAGCAAGGCAAAGACAGAACTATCCAGCCGTCCACTACCGGAGAAACCCAGATTGATCACCGGAGTCTCCAAATTGCGCTGCACAATATTCGTCCAGATCATTCCCGGACGCGAAGCGCAACCACCATGCGCTATAGAAGTGCCATACACCACAATCGGTTTCTCTTCTATACGAGGGATAAAAGCAAACTCATTACCCTCCGGAACGCCAATCTCCATCCAGGAAACTCTATTGAAAGGAGGCAGAAAGAGCGTATATTCCGAACCACGATTATGCATATTCTTGTAGGTCAGTCCGCTATACGTAAATTCTACTGTATCCTTAAAACTATAACTACCGGCGCAGATATTTGTCGCACCATTACAATCCGTAGCATATAGATCGACACCGGAAACCCCGGTGGCAGGCATGTGTTGCATAGCAAAAGAGCCGGTCACCGTATAACGGACCCTAATCTCCGGCGAATTGGAATAAAACTTTATATTCAATCCGGCACTGTGCAATGAATTTCCCCATACATAATCGGGCACAATGCCGTGCTGACTCTCCGGGATTCGCTGATACGTTTTCTTCAGAGCCTCAGGCCATGCCTGTCCGTTAATAACCGGCACATCCTGCGTTTGCGGATTGTTCCATTTAATCTCAGCCTGTGTGTAAAGAGGAGCCAGAAGGCAAGAAAGTACGAAAGAGACGACTAAACTAATGTTTCTCATAATGGTATCTGTTATATGAATGTATTCAGAAAGGATGCGCAAAAATAACTTTTATTGCAGACACACACAAGATATCGTCTCCAATTCAGCAAGTGAACGCTAAATAAAAAGAAGGTAGAGCAACAGCTGCCAAACTAGAAAAACAGGAGAAGATACCGGAACTAAACACTAAACGAATTGTTGCATTGGGAGAGAGTGCACATGGGAGTAAAACGTTGCATGAGATAGAGCATGACATAATTAGCTGACCCTTCGTCATTGCGGGCTTGACCCGCAATCCATTGACTCATCCTGACGCCTGTCCCTTTTAATTATTAAATCAAAAATAATAGCCAAATATTTATTGTTTATTAAAATCTTTCTATAGATTTGTATTGGAAACCTGTAAGACTGATAAAATATTCGATTAACTGTTAGAATTTATAATACCATTTATTGCAATGAATGCACACGAAAGATCCCTCCGATTCCGCTCTCTAATAATGAAAGCACTAGCCTTCGTCACTGCTACCACACTTTCGATAAGTAACGAAGCTTTTTCTCAGGATAAGGTAAGTAATGTTGCTACCAACAACAAAAACTTTATCAATAGTTTTACTGATGATACAAAGAAATCTCTTGTCTTTGTTGACGGGAAGATAACGTACACTGGAGGGGTAAAGATTGAAAACTTTAGCGATCTGATAGATGTGGATGCTATAGATTCTATTTCCATCCTAAAAGGGACTTCTGCCACTGCAGCTTATGGCAAATATGTCAAGAATGGTGCAATAGCCATCACCTTAAAGAAAGATGCAGATCCCAAACTAATTCCTTATGACTTGGCGGATACCTGGCCTACATTTACAAGTAAGGAAGGGGACTTGAATGAGTGGCTTGATTATAATATTCAAAATCCTCAATACAAGATAAAGGATAATAAAACAGGTGTTGTGATTGTTTCCTTCGTAATAGGCAAGAAAGGCAAAGTCTCTGATATAAAGATTCAGCATAGTCCTTCAACAGAATTCAGTGCGGAGGCAACTAGTATTATCAGTCACATGCCCGATTGGACTCCCGGGATATACAAAGGAAAAACTATTAATACAAGCTATGTCTTATTTCTCTATTTTCACCAAAAGTGGGAAAAGGCTATAGAAGCACCGGCAGGATATATGGATAGCCTGAGAAAAGCAGGACACAAGCTTATTTCAGAATAAAGGATTTCTGAGAAAAATCGAATATGTCATCAACAACAATATTTCGGCTAATATTAAATAGACGAGTTGTCTTATAAAAAACTTTCCTAAGAATGAGAACAACAGTATTACTCTCGATCAGTTTGGTAGTATCCCTTTCGGGATATGCCTTTGATTTCCTGGCAGGAGGTCTGAGATATAGTACTAACAATGATGGTAAGTCAGTAACAGTTATAAGACAAGATACGTCCATTAAAAAAGCTGTTATACCCGACAAGGTAGAATATAATGGACAAACTTACAAAGTAACTTCAATAGGAGCGCAAGCATTCACTGAATGCATGCGCTTAACCTCTATTACAATACATTCAAGTGTTACTTCGATAGGTAGAATTGCTTTTGACGCTTGCGAATCATTGTCTAAGTTTACTGTAGCAAAAAAGAACCCCTGCTTTGCAGATATAGAAGGGGTATTGTTTAATAAGAATAAAGACACTCTTTTGTCTTACCCCAATCTAAAAACGGAACGATATGTCATTCCTTCCGGAGTTGTTGCCATATATGAAGACGCTTTTAGCTCATGCAATGCTCTAAGATCGCTTACGATTCCTGAGAGTGTCAGATATATTGGAAGAGAAGCACTTACAGGTTGTGATTACCTTGCCGAAGTTTTTTGTCAGGGGAAAACTCCTCCTACGATAGGATTCTATCGTATAGGATACTTACCCGGTTGTATCTTTTATGTACCAAAATCCACCGGCAAGATATATTCATCTGCCCCCGGATGGATATATACTTCCACTTTGAATCGCATCAACATTATTGAGAAAGGAACGGTCACTACCTATAAAGTGAAACTGAAGGAGGCTGGAACATTGCTGGAAGCTATTGGAATGGATAATCTGAATAAAGTAATCAAACTTACGATCGCCGGACCTTTAAATGGTACCGATATCAAGATTATCAGATCCAAACTACCTCTTCTCAGAATACTTGATCTGGGTGATACTAACATCGTGAGTGGAGGTGAAAGTTACAGTAATATGAAAGATACAACAATAGACAATGTCATTGGAGATAACATGTTTGATTATATACCATATTGGGAATCTATTGTACTGCCCAAGAGTTTGACAAGAATTGGAGAACATGCTATTTCGCATGGCGCTAGACTTCAATCTATCACCCTTCTGACGAAAACACCTCCTGTTTTAGCCCTTTCCTCCTTCATGTTAAACAGCGGATGCAAATTGCATGTACCCAAAGGATGCGATGCAGCGTACGCTCAGGATGAAGGATGGAAAGTATTTTATACCGATTATGGTAATAAGTGACAACGACAAAGAAATCGCCACATTATGTTATTAAATGATCCAAATCGCATGAAAAAACTAATCGTCTTCTTTCTGGCACTTCCATTTTCCCTTTCGGGATATGCCTTTGATTTCCTGGCAGGAGGTCTGAAATATAGTACTAACAATGATGGTACATCAGTATCCGTCATGAGTCAAGATACGTCCATAAAAAAAGCTATTATACCCGACAAAGTAGAATATGAAGGTCTAACTTATAAAGTTACTTCAATAGCACTAAATGCTTTCAGAGAATGCACACACTTAACCTCTGTTACTATTCCTTCAAGTGTTACTTCAATCGGTAGATTTGCTTTTTCCGCTTGTGAGTCATTGTCTAAGTTTTCTGTAGCAAAAAACAACCCCTATTTTGCAGATATAGAAGGGGTTTTGTTTAATAAGAGCAAAGACACTCTTTTGTCTTTCCCCAATCTAAAAACGGAGCGATATGTCATTCCTTCCGGCGTTGTTGCCATACAGGATTATGCATTTGGATCTCTAGATAATCTAAGATCACTTACGATTCCTGAGAGTGTCAGATATATTGGAAAAGATGCACTATCACATTCCGATTACCTGGCGGAAGTCTTTTGTCTGGGGAAAATTCCACCCAAGATAGCAAACGATTATATAGGATATGTAGCAGGTTGCATCTTTTATGTACCGAAATCCACCGGTAAAACATATTCATCAACGCCCGGATGGAAGTACACCGGATACAATCGCATCAACATTATTGAAAAAGGAACACTCACTACCTATAACGTGAAACTGAAGGAGGCCGGGACATTGCTGGAAGCTATTGGAAAAGACAATCTGAATAAAGTAATTAAACTTACGATTTCTGGGCCTTTAAATGGTACCGATATCAAGATGATCAGATCTAAACTACCTCTTCTCAGAATACTCGAACTAGGAGATGCAGACATTGTGAGTGGAGGTGAAAGTTTTCGCACAAAGAAAGATACGACAATGGACAATGTTATTGGAGATTACATGTTTGAGAATATCCCATATTGGGAATCTATTGTACTGCCCAAAAGTGTATCAAGAATTGGAGATCATGCTTTTTTGCATGGCTATAGACTTCAATCAATCACTCTTCTGACGAAAATACCTCCAACTGTAGCCTCTACGTCCTTTATGTTAAACCTCAACTGCAAATTGTATGTGCCCAAAGGATGCGATGCGGCATACGCTCAGGATGAAGGATGGAAAGTATTTTATACCGATTATGGCAATAAGTGACAACGACAAAGAAATCTCCACATTATGTTATTAAATGATCCAAATCGCATGAAAAAACTAATCATAATCTTTCTGGCACTTCCATTATCCTTTTCGGGATATGCCTTTGATTTCCTTGCAGGGGGTCTGAAATACTCTACGAATAGTGATGGTACGTCAGTATCCGTAATGAGACAAGATACATCCATTAAAAAAGCTGTTATACCCGACAAGGTAGAATATAATGGACAAACTTACAAAGTAACTTCAATAGGAGCGCAAGCATTCTCTGAATGCATGCGCTTAACCTCTATTACAATACCTTCAAGTGTTACTTCGATAGGTAGAATTGCTTTTGACGCTTGCGATTCATTGTCTAAGTTTTCTGTATCAAAAACGAACCCCTGTTTTGCAGATATAGATGGTGTTTTGTTTAACAAGAACAAAGACACGCTTTTGGCTTATCCCAATCTAAAAGCAAAACGGTATGTCATTCCTTCCGGCGTTGTTGCCATATATGAAGACGCTTTTAACTCTCACAATAATCTAAGATCACTTACAATTCCTGAAAGTGTCAGATATATTGGGAAAGACGCATTCTATTGTTGTTTCGATTATCTTGCTGAAGTATTTTGCGAAGGGAAAACGCCTCCTAAGATAGGATTCTATCGTATAGGATCCTTGCCCGGTTGTATCTTTTATGTACCGAAATCCACCGGCAAGATATATTCATCGACGCCCGGATGGACGTATTCCGGCGTGAATCGCATCAACATTATTGAGAAAGGAACCGTCACGTCATATAAAGTGACCCTGAAGGAGGCTGGGACATTGTCGGAAGCTATTGGAAAGGACAATCTGAGTAAAGTAATCAAACTAACGATCTCTGGACCTATAAATGGCACTGATATTAAGACTATCAGATCTAAACTGCCTCTTCTCAGAATACTCGATCTGGGAGATGCAGACATCATGAGTGGAGGTGAAAGCTATTTCACAGAGAAAGAAACAACAATGGACAATGTCATTGGAGATTACATGTTTGAGAATATCAGATATTGGGAATCTATTGTACTGCCAAAAAATGTGTCAAGAATCGGAGAACATGCTTTTTTGTACGGCATTAGACTTCAATCAATAACTCTTTTGACGAAATCACCTCCTGCTGTAACCCTTTCGTCCTTCATGTTAAACGTCAACTGCAAATTATACGTGCCAAAAGGAACCGAAGCTGCATATGCTCAAGCGGATGGATGGAAAAGATTTTATACGGATTATGGCAATAAGTGACCTTCAAAGAAAAGCAGAAATGGTTACAAAATGCCTCCGAGCAAGTAAAATTGGGAGCATTTATCAACCGAGCAAGTAAAAAATTGAAAGAGCGGACTGCCTTAGGGCATACTGTATGGCAGACCTTGGTGCACTTGGTGCATTAAAAACGAGGTATAGTCCCATTAGCAGAATGAAAATGAAAATAAATATTCCAAGAGGAATTCTTGTCAGAAGCAAGCAGAAGTCTTTGGCGATGCATACTGACCGGAAGATTATTGTGATGTGATGAAAATACTTTAAAAAGGATCTCGAGTTTTAAAAATGTCCTTCCGTTTTTTATTGATTATAGAAATTTATGTAATATATTTGCAAACGGAATAAAGATTATTAATAATCTCGTAAACAATGATTACTAATAATCAGATTAACACCAACAAAACTCTGAACTAAATTAATCCGAAACTTTCCAAATTATTAATCATAACCAATTATCTCCATGAAAAACGTCATTATTGTATTCATTTTACTGATTGGTGTCTTATCGGTAAAAGCAGAGAACCGTGTAATCGAATCAAATACTATTGTCGGCTTTTGGCAACACATCAGAGTAACGAAGAATGTGGATGGAACGAACAACATTGCTCCTTCGGGAATATACAAAGTAATCAATGCGGACAGTACTTTCTTTTCTTTTGTTACCTCATCGACTGGCCCTGGCCTAGTCTTAACCATGTTCGGCTCATACAAAGTTACATCAGACAGTACGTACACAGAAAATGTACAAACTTCACTTTCAGCGTTAGGTCTGCCAACAAAGAACAATGATATGCGCTATAAATTAGTGGACAAAAACACTCTCTTCCTGCAATTTCATGTGATTAGCAATGACACCTGGACTCCTGAGATTTGGGTACGTGTTACTTTAAAAGAAATGAATACCGGAGGAATGGTAGCACAGAAATAACGTTGAACAATATCTGAAAACTATCCAAATTATTAATTATAACCAATTATCTCCATGAAAAAATCAATTCTCACTGTTGCATTGATGGTCGTAACATGTATGGCCTTTGCACAAAAAGATCTTGTTGAATCCAAGTCACTTATTGGTATCTGGCAACAAGCACAAGTAAATAAAATTTCTGATGGGCAGTCGAAAATTATCAAAACGCCAATTTATAAGGTCTTGAATGCTGATAAAACATTCTATTGTTTTTTAATTAACAACAATGAACTGAATACCAATATTTCTCACTTTGGATCCTATGAAATAACCTCAGACAGTACATTTACAGAGTCTGTCACCAGACATTATACTTCGCCGTCAATGGACAATTCAGTGAGTCAGATGAGATTCAAATTACTGGATGAAAATACGCTCTTGATGCAATATTATAATGACGCTAATAAAGTATGGGTTCCTGAAGTATGGCTACGTGTCACTCCCAGAAAACCAGTGACCAACATCAACTAACTCATATATCACATGAAAAAATTAGAATTAGCAGCTTTATTAATGGTTGCAGTATTGTTTGTCTCTTGCGGAATATGCAAAAAGAGACCAACTAGTTCCGAACAGATTACGAGTATGATGGAATCCAAATCACTTCTCGGGGTTTGGCAACAGGCTATTGCAGGTCAACCAAGCATTGGAAAAGCATATATTCAGAAAATAGGAAACTATAAGATAATGAACGCCGATAACACTTTGTATACTTTATTTGACAGGGGGGGGAGTCTTGTTATTGGGTTCTATGGCAGTTATGAAATGACTTCTGATAGTACTTTCACAGAAAAGATTATCAAGCACGGTCAAAATCCGAGTATGAATGGATCTGAAGATCTGCTACGCTTTAAAATGATTGATGACAACACAATCGCTCTTCAATATTTCAACTCCGTATATAAAAGATGGATTCCCGAAGTATGGGTTCGTGTTCCTCTCAGCGGACCAGCAGGTCTCCTGAGATAAAGACTACTCACAATAGACGAGCCTCAAAAAATCAAGCCGCATACTAAAGAGAATCGAGCGTATTCTCTCTTTAGTATGCGGCTTGACTTATTTGATTATCCGGATATCCCCTTCTGCCATCTTGAAGTTTTTCAGCTTCTTCTCTTTCTGACCGGCTAGCTGGAAGGAACGAAGCTCCAATGTTCCTTTCAAAACCTGAAGAGTCGCTTGATCTGCAGTAACCACACAACTACCCCAGGCATATCCGTTACTCCAGAAATAGGTGCCGGGAGTAGAAGTGAACCGCATACTTTGGTTGACACCTGAATAGCAAAAGCCGGACAGTGCGATAATCGTTCCCCAGCTTGCCATCGAACGGGCATAATGATATCCGCATTCCGCTTCACTGAAAGGATTACGTTTTGCTCCATCGTGCCGTTCACGAATGGCACGGATACATTTCAAGGCATCTGCCTGCTGTCCTTCATAGATCATTTCAACTGCCGCACTGTATTCAAATCCGGTCATGACTTCTGCAAAATAAGGGAATGGCACTTCCAGTCTGCCGTTTGGCCACGAAGCCATCAGCAATCCCGCCTCATCACCCATGACATACGAACGCATATTATTAAAGTGTCGGCTGAAGTCTGGAACGAAATTGTATTTCATAATGCTCTTCATCGTCTTCCGGA
>Ga0209125_1002200_pt1 | contig 15642 bp, 19 predicted proteins | sample BarGraIncub1131A_FD_184503 | JGI IMG/M metagenome (GOLD analysis project Ga0209125, IMG submission 184503) | Arctic peat soil microbial communities from Barrow, Alaska - Barrow Graham LP Incubations 11-31A (SPAdes) (version 2) | ecosystem: Environmental > Terrestrial > Soil > Wetlands > Peat... | reverse complement strand
CGGAACGCTCGCCTCATGTTCGTCATGACCAACAACTGCCACCGTGGACAGGCGGTCAAGAACGCCAAAGATATTCAGACAATGCTGCTGTTTCCGATATCCAACGACGACTCTTCGGCAAACCTCAGCACTTGATGCCAGGATCTGCACGAATCGCACGTCAGTGACGTCTCACAAGTTTTTCGCATCCACTGACTACCTCCAAGACCAGCTTGAATAGCAGCGTTATGGATGGTTCGCAGGACTGCCTGTTCGCCCCTATCTCCACCACGTTTTCTTCTTCATTACATCCTTCATCAATAGTGCTGTTGCAGTTCACGTTCTCAGAATTGTTAACTCTATTTTGCAGGCACTGGAAGTCACCCATCTGACTTGTTGTGCTTAGGCCCACTTCACTACCCACGGCGCTTGGCCCCCTGTAAGACTGTCTGCAACAGGGCAGACTGCAGCTCCAGAGGCCCTGCCCTTCTTTGGCATGACCTTACTTCGGCTAATCCTCGCCACGTCGTCTGAGAATGACCAGTGTATTGTCAGCAATGACTCCCCCACATCGATCCTCTGGATGAGGACGTGGAGAAGCTCCCGTCGCTCGGGCCGGGTCATGCCCTTATAGAACTCCCCAAAGCCGGTCTTCAAGGTAACCAGGACCTGCAGGAACAAACGTCGAAGTGCCCGGGCCTCTCTTGAGCCCGGGCACTTGTTGTACAACACTCAGTATGCTGTGAGTATTCTACGCCTTATGCCTGTTCCTCAGGCCACCTGAGGTTCTTGAACTGTTCCTCATACTGTCGATACGACATATAGGCTTCGCTCACGCAGATGCTCTTAAAACGTATGATGCTGTCCAGCGGCGACTGAGTCACCTTTGGGATATCCGCTGTGACCAGGGTGGCTATCTTCGTGTATCCCCCGGTTGTCTGTCTGTCGGCCAACATGATGATCGGCTGATTGTCGCCCACGACCTGCACGGCTCCGAGCGGTATCCCGTCGGAGATGATGTCCGCCCCCTTGATGTGCTCGATGGCGTCCCCCTGCAACCTGTACCCCATCCGGTCACAGCTGTTGGTCACCTGATACGGACTATTCAGGAAGGTATCGATGCCCTTTTCGGTGAACGCATCATCCTGCGGCCCCAAGACCACTCTGACGGTCGTATCGGTCTCATAGGTGGGGATGTACCTGTCATCGAGCTGCCTGCCGGCTGTCAGCAGGTTGCCACCACCGATGGATAATCTGTCTCCGTTCTTGAGGTTTCTGCCGTCAAGACCGCCGATCTTCGCACGTACGTAGGTCGACCTGCTGCCCATGACCAGCGGAACGTCTATTCCTCCCGCAACAGCTATGTACCCCATGCGGCCGGATATGACGCCACCGAATTCAAGGGTATCCCCCGAGTTGACCCGGTAAGAACACCAATTCCCCATCTCGACTCCGTTCAGCGTCGCCGAGAAGTTTCCACCGGTAATGGCGACAACGGTATCCTCTTCGAACTCAATGGTCGGGCCCATGAGGATGCACTCTAGCGAGGCTTCGCCGTGCTCATTGCCGACCAGGAGATTTCCCATTCTGTACGCATACTGGTCACACGCACCTGCGGTCCCCATGCCGAACGCCTGATAGCCCAACCGGCCTCTATCCTGAATAAGGGCAATGCCAGATCTCAGTATCTTCATGCCGGCTCACCCACCTTTATGATCGTAGGTTGATAGGCGCCCTCGTCGACCTTTACCTTGATCGCGTCAAATTCTTCCTTCGTGATGGGCTTGAACCTTATGTGTTCACCGACGCTCGGAAGGATTGGTGGCTCTCTGTTAGGATCATAGAGCTTGAGCGGCGTCAGGCCTATGAGTTGCCACCCGCCAGGGCTGTCAATAGGATAGATGCCGGTCTGCTTGGATGCTATCCCCACCGAACCGGCCGGGATGTGTTCCCTGGGCCGCTCAAGCCGAGGCGTTGCGATCTTGTCGTCCATTCCTCCCAGGTAGGTAAATCCCGGAGTGAACCCTATCATATAGATAAGATAGTCTCTGGAGCTGTGGAGAGTGACAACCTCGTCTTCTGACAGATGAGCGTGACTCGCCACAAAACCCAAGTCCGGTCCTGCCTCACCGCCATAGAGGACTGGTATCACGAGAGTGGGACCCGTGGTCCCGGATGTAACATCCAACTGGTCATATAATTTCTTCAATGTGCTTGTAATTCCGTAAAAATCCATGACAAGAGGGTCATAATAGAAAAGGATCGACCTGTATGTGGGCACTGCTTCTTCAATGCCCTCAATGTTCTGTGCTTCTACCGCCTCGACGACACTTCGTATAGCATTATTGCATTTTTCCTCTATGGCATCGCCTAATTCCATGATCAGGGCTCTGTCACCTGCAGGCAAAAATCTGGGTTCATCATACATGGTGATCCTCCTTACAATAAGCGCTCGTTCCGTTTTTCACGTTCAGGAAACCGGGGCCTTCTCCCCCGCCACAAAAGCGCGGCACGGGGAGACATCAACGTTTCTCACAGATTGGCCACCAGGACCGTTTTTCTTACTACGCCTTCCACAGTGCGGCGATGGCGCTTAAGGACTTTATTCCTGCAAAGAGAGCCACGGCGAAGACGATAACCCCCAGCACAATCAGCCAGGTTGGGTGATGATACTCTTCTCCAAGAATCTTCTTGTTGCGGCATGCCAGAAGGATAGCTCCCAGTGTTATCGGAAGTATCAGACCATTGAGGGCGCCAGCAATTATGAGGATTGCAACAGGCTTGCCCAGGATGACAAACCAAAGCGTGCAAAAAGCGATGAAGGCAATGATCCATGAAGAATAATGATCCCGCACAACCTTGAAATATGATTTTACAAATGAAAGGGAGGTGTAAGCGCAACCAACCACTGATGTGGCAGCTGCAGACCAGAGAACCAGCCCAAAAAGCTTGAGACCGACAGTGCCCGCTACATGCTGAAATGGTGTCGCTGCAGGATTTGCAGGGTCAAGCTTCACTCCCAGTACCACAACCCCCAAGACAGCAAAGAACATCAAATACCGTACAACAGCGGTGACACCTATACCAAGTGTGGCGGTCCTTGTAGCGTCGTGTACTGCATCGGGCCCCTTCATTCCGCCGTCCAGGAGCCTGTGGGCACCCGAAAAGACGATATATCCTCCAACTGTTCCGCCTAGGATGGTTGTCAAAGCCAAGAAGCTAAAATTTGTTGGAAGAACGGTCCTGTAAAGAGCCTCGCCGACGGGCGCATGTGAAGCAATAGCCACATAAGCGGCCAAAACGATCATCACGGCTCCAAGCACCGTGGAGAATTTGTCCATTGCCTTCCCAAACTGTTTGACGAGGAAAATCGCAAGACACACAACGGCAGAGATGAGAGCGCCCGTTTTGACGTCGATGCCAAACATTGCGTTCAGCCCCAGGCCGGCTCCGCCGACGTTCCCTATCTCAAATGCTATGCCTCCCAGGAAAACAAGGGCAGAGATCACGTATCCGAGACCTGGTATGACCCCATTGGCTACAACCTCTCCGCTCTTGCCGGATGCCACGATGATCTTCCAGACATTAAGCTGAACGACAAGGGCCATGAGAATAGCCAGAATCATGATACAGCTGAAACTTGCTCCATAAACACCTGTAAACTGAGCTGTCTGTGTCAGAAAACCGGGCCCGATGGCTGATGTGGCCATCAACATTGCAGCACCAATAAGCATACCAGTAGAATATCTGTTCTTAGATTTATTCTTCTCCATACTTTCCCCCCTATATAAATCTCCCTATTGGCATTACTTTGATACCAGTTGTCTCAAGCTCCTCCCTTATCCTTTTTACAAACTCTACTGCCTGTGGGTTATCACCATGGACACATACGGAGTCTGCATGTATGGCAATGACTTCGCCAGTGATTGCCTCTACCTTTCCCTCTGTTACCATCCTTATAACCCTCTTGATGGCCAAGTCTTCGTCCTCTATCATAGAACCCGGTTTGCTCCTGGGTACCAGAGTACTATCCTCATTGTAAGCTCTGTCAGCAAACACTTCCTCAGCCACTTTAATTCCTACATCATTCGCGGCTTTAACCATCTGACTCTTAGCAAGGGCGAGCAGTATAATATCGCTATCCACCTCATAAACAGCCTCAGCGATGGCCTTAGCCAGATTGTAGTCCACAGCGGCCATATTATACATAGCCCCGTGTGCCTTGAGGTGCTGCACCTTTAATCCCTTTGATACAGTAAATGCACTGAGTGCACCCAGTTGGTATTTTACATAGGCCTTCACCTCATCAGGAGTGGCCTTCATATCCCTCCTTTCAAACCCCATCAGGTCGGGATAGCCCGGATGAGCACCTACAGCAACATTTCTGTTTGCTGCAATGTCCACAGTTTTTGTCATGACGATCGGATCCCCCGCATGAAAGCCACAGGCTATGTTGGCTGATGTTACATATTTTAAGACCTCATCATCCAGTCCCAGCTTATATGCGCCAAAGCTTTCTCCAATATCACTGTTTAAATCCACAAACTTAGACATCTTATCTCCCCGCTATAACACAGAATAGTCTTCATCCTTCTTATCAGATATGAACATATGCCCTGGTGCATAGGTTATCATAACGTCAGGTCTTACCTTCATTGCCACAGCCTGTGGAGTCACCCCACATGCCCAGAATACCGGAACCTCATTATTATAAATAGTTGACATATCGCCAAAGTCAGGTTTTGATATATCCTTTATGCCTATATCTTCAGGATCTCCTATATGTACCGGTACGCCATGCACCTGTGGAAATCTCGATGTTACCTGTACTGCCCTTACTACTATCTCTTTGGGTATCGGCCTCATTGAAACTACCATTGGGCCATGAAACATACCAGCAGGACTGCATTCTATGTTAGTGATATGCATCTCAGACTCATCCCTTCATTATTGCCTCCTTCTTGTCAAGCTCTTTTGTTAGTATACACCTCCGCCGCGCTTCGTCCAAATCGGGCCCCCGGGATTCCTTCCCTCACGCTCCTGCTCTCCTCCCTCGTCGTACGTTCCTATGCTTCGAAGGCCGTCGTTCGGCGTCGCTGGGCAGGTTTGGGAGTAGACCAAGCAGCAGCCCATAAGAGGCGCCCTGCTGGACGCCAAGACTGTCAATCGCCCCTATCTCCACCACTCGACCCCTTACACCTCTCTTTCTCGTTCTGGGACTGACTTCCAGCCGAGGCACCTGGCACTCATTTTCCGAGAATCTCCAGTGGATAACTATGTTAGTAACTCCCAAGTCGATGCGTCTTGCGAATCGATGCACGGCTTCCAGCTGGCCTGTTCGGTCAAGACTGTGAAAAAATGGCTCGAAGTCGGCGAGAACCTTCTTTACCTCATCCAACTGTGACTTCTCTTGATCAATCTCCGCCCTTTGCTGCAGTGCTTCATGCTTCAGCGTCCTGAGTTCAGCGATCCGTTCCCTCACCTTCTCAACGGAAACCTCCGGAATCGCAAGTCTTCTCTCAAGCTGGACGATGTCTCTGTCGTACTTGGTGATCTTCCTGTCCGTCTCGGTCAGCCGATCAGCACCCTCGAACTTGGGCACGAAGCGGCACAACTCCTCGCTGAGTTTGCTGAGGAACACCGGAAGCAGGTTGTGTTCCAGCAACTGTGCTCCGCAGGCTTTCTGCCCGTTTCCGGCGCTCTGGCAGGCGTACTTGGTCTTGTTGCGCTTCGAGCTCCCGTGAGCACTGAGGAGATGCTTGCACGTCGTGCAGTAGATCATCCTGCTGAAGAGGGGCAAGGTGAGCCCCTCATTCCTGTCTGATCGCATGCCGAGTTCCTGCTGCAGACGAAGCCAGCAATACCTTGATCCGCAACATCTTTGGTTCGTTCGGCCAATACGAAAAGGATAAGATCAAAGGTCGCCTCCGAGGCGGCGCACTAGCGAAAGCAAAAGAAGGGAAGTACGCCAGCGGACGCCCTCCCTATGGGTACACGACTTCACCAAAGAAGGCACTGGTTCCAGACGTTGCGAAGGTAGATGTTATCAGGAAGGTCTTCTCTCTCAACTCAAGAAGGTACTCCCTATCGGCAATTGCGGAGGAGCTCAACGCTCAAGGATGGGTTACGACCACGGAGAAACCTTGGCGAAAGCAGGCAGCAGATCGGATCCTCAAGGACAAGTTGTTCTACCGAGGGCATTATGCGTATGCCGACATCGAGGCAAAGGGACAGCACGAAGCGATCCTGCGGTAAGACGCGTTGCTACTGATGAACAGAAGGCCACGCGAGCCAAGAGAGGTGCAGGATACAGCTTTCGAGGTGCCAACCCGCTCCAAGGGAATGACGACAGAAGCATATGTGACAAGGGCGAGTCCACTTTCGCAGTTGTTGACGCGGGTGGGGACCAGACACAGACTTGGGGTTATCGTTCCTGATGAAGGAGGAACTCATGCGAAGAACGTATCTGCCAAACGTCCTGGTAGCCATTGTCCTGGTTGTAGGACTCCTTGTCCCGTCGGCAGCGACCGCCTTGTCGTCAACGACGGTCAAGTTGTGGATTGGCAAGGCGTACATGTCCATCCACGGAACGCAGCAACCGATCGACCCTGAAGGGACCAAACCTGTCATCGTGGCAGGCAGGACCCTTGTACCAATCCGGGCTGTCATCGAAGCGTTCGGTGGATCCGTTGCCTGGGAAGCGTCGACACAGAAGGTTACGGTCACACTTGCGAAAGACTCGCTCGATCTCTGGATTGGGAAGTCACAGGCATCACTGGATGGGATGAGCCTTGCCATCGATTCAACAAACTCAGCGGTGGTGCCCATCATCATGAACAGCGGGACGATAGATAAGTCGATGCGCTTGACAAGAATTGACAGTAGGTTAGATTTGGTTGCAAGGAGGTATGATAGGTGTGTCAACCTAGGACTAGAACGCTTTAATAGGTACTTAGTGGAGTCTGCAATAGCTTCTGGAGAATCAAGAATTCCAGGATTTCCCCCGTCTAAGTCGTAGTTTTTGAGGAGGAAGTTCTTTTGCCACTCAACCTTATATCTAGGAGGTAAAGGCGATGAAGCATTTTTCTTTCGTTGACGGGATGAAGAAGGTTCCCGGTGGAATGATGATAATACCCCTGTTACTCGGTTCCTTGGTCAAAACCTTTTTCCCAGGAGTTCTGGGTATCGGGTCCTTTACGACTGGTCTATTCAGGGATGGCGCGACGGCTTTGATTGCTCTTTTGATCGTGGCGACTGGAGCCCAGATAAACATTAAGCAGAGTGGTAGAGTACTGGGTAAGACAGGCGCCTTGCTTTTAGCGAAGACTCTGGTACCAGGGTTATTGATGATTTTGTATGGATTTATCTTTGGCAAGCAAGGTATTCTCGGAATCTCCCTTCTGGCAGCTATGATTGCCTTCATAAACTCAAATGGTGGCCTCTGGCTGGCTATTGCGGGACAATATGGAACCGAGGAAGATAAAGGAGCCTATATCGCTAGCGGTCTGAACGATGGCCCATTCTTTACGCTGCTTTTTCTCGGTCTTTCCGGTCTTGCGTTGATTCCGTGGATCTATATTGTCGCAGCTATAATTCCTTTTCTTGTTGGCATTCTATTAGGAAACCTCGACCAGAAATTTGCCAATATGATGAAGCCCACGGGAGACATTGTTATTCCCTTCTTTTCGTTTGCCCTCGGTGCGGGAATCAATTTGACAAGTCTTGCGAAGGGTGGCTTGAGCGGCATCTTCTTGGGATTGTGTGTGGCCTTTATTACGGGATTTTTTGGTGTTTTAGCATACAAAATATTCTTTAAGACCGATAACCCAGGAATGGGCTTTGCCATTGGAACAACGGCTGGAAACAGTATTGCCACAGTAGGAGTCGTCGTTCTTGCCGATGCCAGTTTTGCCCAATTCAACGGTGTTGCTACCGCGCAAGTGGCGGCATCCGTGTTGGTAACGGCCTTGGTTGTTCCTTTTATGACTCAGTATTTAGTCTCAAAATTCCGTAAGGCTCCTAAGGAACCAGTTAGCGTTGATCCGGGTACGGCCTAACTTCAGCGACCCGAGCACCGAAATGAACTTTTTCAAGAGTGTGTGGATATGATCTATGCCGTTATAGCTGATGATCTAACTGGCGCAGGAGATACAGGAGTTCAATTTGCTAAAGTGGGACTCGTGACTCGGGTGCTTTTTGGTGAATGGGGTGCCCAAGACGTAAAGGACAGTGATATTCTTGTCTTGAATACCGATTCTCGTTTTTTGAAACCCAAGGATGCTGCCGAAGTAGTGACCTCGGTAACCCAGGCACTTAGAAATGTCGGTGTTGTCCCATTCTTCAAGAAGGTGGATTCAACACTAAGGGGTCCCATTGGCGCGGAGATCGATGCTCTAATGGATGCGCAAGGACTTAGTTACGCTGTTGTATGTCCGGCGTTCCCCGCTAACGGAAGATCCTTGGTAGGCGGTTATTTGCTTGTGGATGGCCAACCTGTTTCTCGGGGAGTTGCGGGCAAGGACCCCGTTACGCCAGTCAAAATGAGTCATGTACCGACATTAATCTCTCAACAAAGCACAAAACCGGTCTACTCGTGTACCATGGATGATCTTTCGCCAGAGGGGTTAAAATTGATATTATCCAAGGCGAAAGCCCATGGGGCGATTGTAGTTTGCGATGCCGTGTCGAACGCAGATTTGGACCTCATTGCCGAATGTGCTATGGTCGATTTGGAGGGGTTGCTTCTTGTTGGAGCCGCAGGTTTGGCCAACCCTGTTGCCAAGATAATGGCAGCACGAGCTGGAAAGGGCACAAGAAAAGAGGAGAACCGAAAGCCAGTAATTGTCGCGGTAGGTTCCGTTAATCCTGTAAGTCGTGAGCAGAGTAAATACCTAGTGACATCTGGCGCTGCCGAGATAGTACTTCTCAAGTCGGTCCCTCTACTAGGCACGGATGTTGAACCGTACCTAGTAGACGCAGTGGAAAAATGCCTCGCTATTTCGCGACGCGGAAGCGTGCCCGTAGTTGTCAGCGCGGGTGAACAGAAGGATGTGGAAGAAGCACTTGCTCTAGGCAGCAAATTGGGCATAAAACCCACTGAGGTGGCTTCCCGTATTGCTTATTCCCTAGCGAAGGTAGTACGTTCGTTCGTAGCAGAGACACCTTCTGCCTCTGTGGTGGCAACAGGCGGCGATGTAGCTCGGGCGGTCATGGAGCAGTTTAGATGCAGTGCCTTAGACCTTGTAGGTGAGGTTTCTCCCGGTATACCGGTTTGTTTAATGAAAGGCGGTCAGATTCCAGGAACACGGCTTATAACAAAGGCTGGAGGGTTCGGGAAGCCTGATGCGCTGAAATCAGCAGTGGATATCTTATCAACCTGAAAGGAGTGCCAATATGATTAAAGATGGGCTTCCTATTCTAGCGTTGACTATGGGGGACGCTGCAGGTGTAGGTCCGGAGGTGTGCGTCAAAGCTTTAACGCACAGCGAAATAACGGTACTCTACAAACCTGTGGTTGTAGGCGACAGGAAGATTCTCGAAAGTGCTCTGCAGTTTCTTCCTTCACAAAGGCGTCCTCGTTTTTCCGATTCTGCTGGACTTCCGGATCCATCTATTCCCACAGAAAGTGGAACCATTGCTGTGTACCAGCCCTGCGCCCCGTTGAAAAATGTACAGCCGGGAAAACTATCAGCGGAAGCCGGACACGCGGCAGTAGAATACATCAAGGCGGCAGTGGAATTGGGTAAAGCGGGTCGTATAAATGGGATAGTCACAGCTCCTATCAATAAGGAAGCAATACGGCTGGGCGGTTGTCAATATCCTGGCCATACGGAGATTCTCGCCGAAGGATTTGGTGTCAAGAATTATTCTCTGGTTCTTTCTGCACGGAACATATTTGTCTTTCACGTAACAACCCACGTTTCTTTAAGATCTGCTCTCGATATGATTACACAAAAACGTGTGTATGGTCAAATTAAACTTGCCTATTTTCTTTCGTCGGTTCTCGGAAGAGGCGACGAAGTCATTGCTGTGAGTGGAGTAAATCCTCATGCGAGCGAAAACGGCCTTTTCGGTGACGAGGAAGAACTTCAAATAGCCCCTGCAGTAGCACAAGCCCAGGCCGAGGGTATCCCCGTGGTGGGTCCATTACCGGCGGATGTGTTGTTTCCTAGAATGGCGAAGGGACAATATAAATTCTGCATTGCTATGTACCACGACCAAGGGCATGCAGTATTCAAGTCTCTTTACTTTGATGAAGGGGTGAACGTGACGGTAGGACTTCCTATAATTCGGACGAGCGTCGACCATGGGACGGCTTTCGATATAGCTGGGAAAGGCGTGGCTAATGAAGACAGCATGGTAGAAGCGATTAAATTGGCGGCTCTCCTCGGCCCTAAGTGGTCCAGCATCAGTTTGGAGGCAGCCGCATTGTAGATGAGTCGATGCGCGGGAATTGAAAACGAAGAAAGCTGGCGTATGCTGAAATTGATGGCTGTCGAATGACTGCCCTCCTTCCCAGCGGTCCCTTCATATCTTCTGGTGTGGCCTTCCGCCTCGAAATCTGAGTGTCGCCCACCTACGGTACTCCTGTGGTTCTGGGGAGTAGCGAACCCCCGGCCAGTTGGCCTGACCAAGGGTTGACGATCATGTAGTCCTACGGTGTCGAGGTGATCGTGATCGTTTTGGTTGCAGCTGTCCAGACGACAGCGCATCCAAGATTCTGAGTAACAAATCTCAACGGAAGCATCGTCCTGCCGCTGATGATCTCGGGGACCACCTTGGCGTTCGTAGAATCGATAAGAGTATTCACGCCATTCACGGTCGCGGCGCTCTTGCCGATCCAGAGAGTGATGGCCTTCTTCCCAAGCGTCACTGTTGCTTTCTTCGTGGTTACATCCCAGCCAACAGTACCTGCGAGGGCTTCGATGACAGCCCGGATTGGTACAAGGGTCCTGTCGTTTTTGATGACAGGAGGTGAATCGAGTGTCTTCGAGGCACCGTTGACGGTGAACATGGCATTCTCGATCTGAAGAACAATGGTAATCTTGTCATACTTGATGGCAGTTGGACAACCGTACCATGGATCTGTCCAGCCTGTCGTGCCACTGGTATAGTACACTGTTTTGCTTCCCGGACCCAAAAATACATCAGCGCTCATCAGGGGCGCATTGCCTAAAAAATACACGGTGGATAGTGATGTACAAACCGAAAATGCCCGGTAACCAATACTGGTCACACCACTTCCAATGGTTACACTGGCAAGCCCCTCACAAAGCGAAAATGCTTCAAAACCAATACTCATCACACTATTGGGGATAGTCACACCGACCAATTCTGTGTGACTCCCAAATACCCTATATCCGATACTGGTTACTGGATAACCACCGAGCAAATCTGGAATTGTAATAATGCCTGCTACTCCTCGATAACCCGTAATCGTAGCAGTGGCGCTGTTTACTATGGTGTAGATGTAGTCTCCTTCAGTGATGTCCGCCCTTGCGGAAGGCATAGACACGAAGATCCCGGTGAACAGCGACAGAACGAGACAGACAGCGACGAAAACTGACAGGACCTTTCTCATGTCCTCTTCCTCCCCTTCAGATGTTTTACCTTGACAACAGAACTACCATACCCACTTACCGGAGAGGTGTCAATTGATCTGTTCATTTGCTGAACGGCCTCGACAGCGCCCACCACTTGCTGTTTCCCGGACCCCCGATTGCTCTTTTCGATTGGCGACCGCGTTCAGGGACGCTTCAGTTTCGACCAGGACTACCACGGCATCACTCCTCGAGGTGCTTTCTGTGTCTTCGACGACAGGTCATGCAGATCTATTGGATCTGCATGACCTGTCGCTTTCCAGAATAGGAAATCCAATATTCGGGAAGAGTCTCTCCCTGGCTCGTATGAACTGTATTCAACACAATGAGTGCAGAGGAGCGTTCTACAAGCGTCTCGTGAGCGATCACCACAAGAAGCCCAACGTCGCCTTGGTCGCTTGCATGAGAAAGCTTCTTCTCATTGCCCACCACCTCTACGTGACAACATCAACGTACCGGACCCTTGAACATGAAGCCAATCTATGTTTGTCCTCTTGACATGGATCGTAGTATCTATCGTGAACTCCCTCCGCCCCATCATGAAGAAATCATCGTGAAGTGGTCTTTCAAAGGACGTTTTTGTTGCTAAAATAAGTTTAGGTTATGTCGTTTTCCTTTAACTTCTTGGCCTGTGGTCGCAAAATGGATACAAAGGAGTTCAAGATGGCAAAGAACATAGCTGTTCTGGTCGGAAGTCTGCGCAAGGAGTCTTACAGTAAGAAGATCGCCAAAGTCTTGGCAAGTCTGTTTCCAGAAGACTGTAATGTCTCATTCGTCGAAATTGCGGATCTTCCACTGTACAATCAGGACTACGATGATGAAGCAAGAGTCCCTGAGTCTTATACAGGATTCCGTAACACAATGTCGAGTATTGATGCGGTGCTATTCGTGACACCTGAATACAATCGTTCCGTCCCAGCCGTCTTGAAGAATGCACTGGATGTCGGATCCCGCCCCTATGGCAAGAGCATCTGGGATGGAAAGCCTGCAGCTATCGTCAGCGTTTCTCCTGGCGAAATCGGAGCGTTTGGCGCGAATCATCATCTACGCCAATCATTGGTTGTCCTGAACATGCCGACAGTGCAGCAGCCCGAGGCATACATTGGGCACGTCAACGATATTCTCAATGAGGACGGAGAAGTTGCCGATAGCGGGACTCTGAAATTCCTTCACTCTGTCGCTGATGCACTTGTGAATCTAGCGGGTAAGTTCTAGAGAATCTGGCGGGTAAGTCCTAAATAGTGACGTGAACGGGTACGGTCGAGGCGGAACAAGCCGGTTGTACCCGTTCTTGTTGCTCAGGCACGGTTCGATTTCGTGCCTGTGGATTCCATCCAGGTTCACCTGCTCCGCTCCTCGCGTCGAACCTCGACAACAAGACGCCTCCCGACAGTAGCCGGGGGCCGAGAGGAAATTGCTGGGCATCCGACTGCTGCGGCAAGTATGGAGGACCGTGGCACCCCGCGAATGATACATGCGAAATCCTAGTCATCCCTGGGAGACCGAACTTGCAGCAAGGTATCTGCTAGAGCGTCTACAACAGCGCTCTCGGGCGCAGTCTTGGGGTGTTCGCCAGCGTGGTCCAACGCCCCCTATCTCCACCACTCGTCCATCTTGGGCCCCACAAGGGGCCTTTTTCCTAGTGTTTCGCCCTGGCATACACTGCTGCAGGCCTTTGTCTGAAACATCAGGATCGTATTTCAGAGGTTTCCCTTCCCCTCTCTGGGATCAGTCAAGCCGCGATCTACTCGCCGCTTTCCGCTCTCGAACCAACCAACCTTCGACAACGGACACAGGCATTATGGCGGTACGGTGCTTTGCCCCTTTGGTGCTTTGGTGACAAGGCGACAGCGTACCAAAGCAAAAGCGGCCCCCGTAGTAGAGAGCCGCCCTGTCATTTTATATCATGAAACGCCCGTCAAGAGTGTGTTCTATTCTTCCAATTTCCTAAGCGAATTCAAAGACCACCAGAATACGACAGACATTAGTAAAAAAATTATGACAAATCCTTCTATGATATCTATGCTTTGAAAATTGCCAGCGAATAATGCTCGAGATGCGTTCACTGCATAAGAAAATGGATTAACTTTGGCCAAATCTTGAAGCCACAAGGGGGCAAGTGCCAATGGAAGCATAATGCCCGACAATAAAGAAAGAGGGAGAGTGATCGTATTCAGCGTTGGAGCAAGAGGGTCTTCGATCCTGTAAATAAGCGCGAAAGAATATGACATTGAAGCCATCGTAATCGATACCATCGCATATAACACAAGAGAAAGTAAGAATCCACCTATGTTTACGCTAAGTCCAAGCGGAATTGCGACCAAAGTAATCAAAACACATTGGGTAAGGAGCACAACCGCGTCTCTCAAAACCCTGCCCAAAAGAATTGCCGAACGGTTTACTGGCGTTACTAGAAATCTTTCTATAACTCCTGACCTAATATCATCGATAAGATTGAATCCCACGAATGCCGAGCCAAAAAGCGCCATCATTACCAAAAGTCCTGGGATAAAAATTTGCACTGTTTTTCCAGCGGGTAGACCGGGCACCCCTCCCAGGCCATTTAAAAGAGGCATAAATAAAAATAGGTACAAAAGGGGCTGGAATAAGCTCACAAATACAAAAATGGGGCTGCGCAGAGTCTGGCGCATGTTCCTGATAAACATTAATTGTATTCCCCTTAATAGTTTCATAATTACTTATTGTCCTCTCTTAATGAACGTCCTGTATACTTTAGGAAAACGTCATCAAGACTTGGTCTTGATAACGTAATGTTTTGTGCTTTCAAATTGTTTGCATCAAGTAATCTCAGCACTTCTGGCATTGCCCTATCTCCATCTTTGATATGCAAACGAACAAAAGTTTCCTCCCTGGTTATTTTTTCTGGATGAACTTTTTCTAATAATTGTTCAGATTTGCGAGCGATATTTTCATCCGAAAAGCTAAAAACTACTATGTCGGCTCCAATACTGTTCTTTAATTCCATCGGCGTACCTTTTATTATAATTGTTCCATCGTCGATAATCGCTATTGTATCGCAAAGATTGTCAGCTTCCTCCATATAATGAGTAGTCAAAAATATACTGACACCGTCTGCTTTGAGTTTTTTTATTTCTTCCCACATATAAACTCTACTTTGTGGATCGAGTCCGGTAGTCGGTTCATCAAGAAGAAGTAATTGTGGCCGATGAGTCATACCAAGAGCGACATCCAACCTGCGCTTTTGACCTCCAGAATACGTAGAAGCCGGCCTATCTGCAAAAGAGTCCATTTGAAAACGTTTTACCAATTCTTCCGCCTGCTTTTTTGCAGTTTTATCATCTATACCATAAAGCTGCGCCTGCAAAATCAAATTCTCGTACCCTGTTGCGCCAGAATCTGTGCCACCTGCCTGGCTGACATATCCAATATTCTTCCTTATTTGACTCTGCTCTTTTTCCAGATCAAAACCCGCAACCTTAGCTTCCCCACCGGTCGGAGGTAATAATGTGGAAAGCATTTTCTGTGTCGTTGATTTACCTGCGCCATTGGGACCTAGAAAACCAAAAATTTCACCTTTCTTTACGGCTAAATCCACGCCCTTTACAGCTTCTACTTCTTTCTTCTTGCCTTTTATTTTAGAAACAAATGTTTTTTTAAGTCCCTTTGTTTCGATTACAAGTTCCTCGATCATATACGCTCCTCGATCATATACGCTTTTTGATCATATGGATTATATCCTTTTCCCTATCCTCAATATGGTCAATCAAACAAAAAAACCACCTCAATTAAAAGGTAGCAGTTCAAATCCCGTCCCCTGTATCCCAAAATTGGATATAATTTACGAACAAAAATAGTTAAGAAACGATGCACCCCGGGACAAAGAGATTCGAATCACGTGAGTCGCCCCACTCTCATCGATGATTAGGTCATACCGATACTTAGTTGTCAATGCGGAGTGTATGGGATTGGTACAAAAGATGCACAGATGGGACACTAGCCGCGCCAGACCATGCCCCGCCCATCTTTCCCCCACTTCTTCATGCCATGACCTTTTGCCGTTGCTGCATCATATCGAGCAGAC
>Ga0209125_1002199_pt1 | contig 15644 bp, 11 predicted proteins | sample BarGraIncub1131A_FD_184503 | JGI IMG/M metagenome (GOLD analysis project Ga0209125, IMG submission 184503) | Arctic peat soil microbial communities from Barrow, Alaska - Barrow Graham LP Incubations 11-31A (SPAdes) (version 2) | ecosystem: Environmental > Terrestrial > Soil > Wetlands > Peat... | reverse complement strand
CAAAGGTATAGGGCTGTTACTCCGGAACAGATCAGAACTTTAGCCAATGATGTTTTAAAGCCTGAAAACTGCTCAACACTCTATTATCATTCAAAAAAATAATTTACCAGAAGAATGCTATTTCATCAATTGATGATAACAATTCTTTAAAAGCGAATAAAACCATTATGTTAATCGTAAATAGAAAACAACAACCCGATATATTTGAAATTGCTCCGGATCATAAAGTAGTGGAGTTGATTACCCCACAAATTTATACACTTGATAATGGGGTAAAAGTCTATGTAATCAATGCTGGTACACAGGAATTGGTACATGTTGAGTTTATTTTTAATGCAGGAATCTGGTATCAGGAAAAACCATTTGTTGCAATGTCTGCAAATGATCTGATGAAAGAAGGGACTCAGAATATGACAGCTCGTCAGATTGCGGACGAGTTGGATTTTTATGGTGCATATCATGAGTCTTCAACCGAAAAGGATACTGCATTTCAAGCATTATATTCGCTTACAAAACATTTACCTGCCACTATTAAAGTAATGGAAGAGATCATAAAACGACCACTTTATGATCAAAATGAGATCGATATCTATCTCCGCAAGAGATATCAGGGATTGTTGGTTCAAATGGAGAAGGTTGATTATTTGGCGCGAATCCGCTTTGGTGAATTATTGTACGGGGCGCAACATCCATATGGTCGTTGGGCAAGTCCGGAAGAAGTAAAGGGTGTTGATCGGGATAATATTGCTGCCTTTCATAAACAGTTTTATCGTTCGTCTAACTGCTATATTGTTGTTTCAGGAAAAATTGATGACTCAATTATTGATCTGTTGAACCAATATTTTGGTGGTGATGATTGGGATGGTCCTAAAATAACGGATAATATACAATTTGAAGTTCAATCTACAGAAGGATTGATTCATCATGTAGAGAAACCGGATGCTTTGCAGGCTGCTTTGCGGATAGGTAAGGTGCTGTTTAACAGAACGCATCCTGATTTTCCCGGAATGCATGTATTAAATACTATTTTGGGAGGGTATTTTGGTTCAAGATTAATGACAAATATTCGTGAAGATAAGGGACTGACTTATGGAATAGGGTCGGGGCTTGTTTCATTAAAGCATTCGGGCTTTTTTTATATCACCAGTGAAGTGGGAACTGATGTTGCAGATGTTGCAATGGATGAGATTTTTAAAGAGATTGAATTATTACAAAAAGAACCGGTGAGTCTTTCAGAACTTAGTCTGGTAAGAAATTATTTAGGAGGTACTTTTCTACGGGCTGTTGATGGTCCATTTTATCTTGCTGATCGTTTCAGAGAAATCCATGATCACAATCTGGGTATCGATCATTACTTTCAAATGTTAGAAACTATACAACAAATTACTCCGGATGAAATAATGGAATTGGCTAATCGCTATCTCAATATTGATTCACTTTACAGGCTTAAAGTCGGTAAATAAATGTATTGATTTTAACTGAATTGTGAATAGCTATTTTTCTTAACTTTGCAGCTTATTATTCAGGAAATCATATGTCGGATTATTCAGAAAAATTCTTAGGAGAAGGCCTGACTTACGACGATGTTTTGCTCGTTCCGGCTTATTCGGATGTGCTTCCACGTCAGGTTGATACCACCACTCAGTTTTCAAGAAACATTAAGTTGAACATTCCTATTGTATCTGCGGCAATGGATACCGTAACAGATGCAACGATGGCAATTGCAATGGCTCAGGAGGGTGGAATTGGTGTTTTGCATAAGAATATGTCTATTGCGGAACAAGCCAACGAAGTTCGGAAAGTTAAAAGAGCCGAAAACGGCATGATTCTCGATCCCATTACGCTAAATGATGATGCTTTTGTTGAAGATGCATTGGATATTATGCGTGAGTATAAAATCGGTGGTATTCCAGTTGTAAATGCCAAAAAAGAACTTGTAGGTATTGTTACCAATCGGGACCTTCGTTTTGAACGCGAGTTGCGTAAACCGGTTGCTGACGTCATGACCAAAGAAAATCTGATTACAGTTGCAGAGTTTACAACCTTCGATAAGGCTGAAGTGATCTTGCAGCAATATAAGATTGAAAAGCTTCCGGTAGTTGACAAAAACAATAAGTTGATCGGACTGATAACATATAAAGATATTATTAAAATAAAAGCCCGACCCAATGCATGCAAAGACAGCTTTGGCCGTCTTCGTGTTGCTGCAGCAGTGGGAGTAACCAATGATACGCTTGAAAGGGTTGAAGCTTTGGTTGCTGCAGGTGTTGATGCAATAAGTATTGATACCGCTCATGGTCATTCGGTTTATGTAATCGAGATGGCAAAAAAAATAAAGGCGGCTTTCCCTAATGTAGATTTGGTAGTGGGTAATATTGCTACTCCTGAAGCTGCTATTGCTTTAAAAGAAGCAGGTGCTGATGCAGTAAAAGTTGGTATTGGACCCGGTTCAATTTGTACAACACGGATAATAGCAGGTGTAGGGGTTCCTCAACTTACAGCCGTTTATAATGTTGCGCAGGCATTAAAAGGAACTGGAATTCCTGTAATTGCAGATGGAGGTATTCGTTATACAGGAGATATCGTAAAGGCACTTGCTGCTGGTAGTTATTCAGTAATGCTGGGATCTCTTTTTGCAGGGGTTGATGAGTCTCCCGGAGAAGCGATCATTTTCGAAGGTCGTAAATTTAAGACGTATCGTGGAATGGGTTCGATTGAAGCAATGCAAAAGGGGTCAAAAGACAGATATTTTCAAGATACTGAAGATGATATCAAAAAGCTTGTCCCGGAAGGTATTGTTGGCCGTGTTCCTTACAAAGGTTCTCTGTCAGAAGTTGTTCACCAATTGGTTGGGGGACTTAAAGCAGGAATGGGTTATACAGGTTCGGCAAATATTAATGATTTACAGCAAGCTAAGTTTATTAAAATTACGAATGCTGGTATACAGGAAAGCCATCCTCACGATGTGACAATTACTTCTGAAGCACCGAATTACAGTAGATAATGAAGACCATAAACAAGCATAATAAGACTATTGTTTTTTATTTTTACCTGACAATAATAGGGTCCATAATGTCTTTTAGTGCACAAGCACAAGTGAAAGAAGACTCTGTTTTGTTGACAATAGGTGGTGAGAAAGTTACTGTTTCCGAAGTAATGACCCTATATCGGAAAAATAATATTAAAGGAGCTGTTCTTGACAAAAAATTATTTGATGAATATCTGGAGCTATTTATTAACTATAAGTTAAAGATCCGTCAGGCAAACGACCTTAAAATGGATACGTCTTCATCTTTTCAAACCGAATTTAAGTATTACCGAAGTCAATTGGCTCAGCCGTATATGACGGATGAAAAGATGAGTAATGCTTTTACCCAGGAAGCTTATCAAAGAAAACTTAAAGATATACGCGCAAGTCATATTCTTATTAGGTTGGATATCAATGCATCGCCATCTGATACACTGATTGCTTACAATCAAATATTATCCATCAGACAACGGATATTAAATGGTGAGGACTTTGGCAAGGTTGCTGCTGAAGTATCAGACGATCTTAGCGCCCGGGACCAGAAAGATGGTTCGAAAATTATTCCGGGTAATAAAGGTGATTTGGGCTATTTTACTGTTTTCGATATGGTTTATCCTTTTGAATCAACTGCATATTCTACTGAAACTGGCAACGTTTCTATGCCGGTACGGACTGATTTTGGATATCATCTGATAAAGGTGACAAATATTAATCCAGCGATAGGTGAAGTATTGGCAGCACATATACTTTTTAGGTTTAACAATGAACCATCGCATGCTGATTCTGTTGCTGTAAAAATAAAAGTGGATTCTATTTTTACAAAAGTTAAAAGAGGAGAAGATTTTGCCATACTTGCACGTAATTTCTCTGACGATCGGATTACTGCATCAAAAGGAGGATTGTTACCTTGGTTTGGCTCAAACAAAATGGTTCCAGAAATCATTGAAGCTTTACAAGGTTTAAAACCCGGTCAATATAGTCAGCCTTTTTTATCATCGTATGGATGGCATATCTTAAAAGTTATTGAACAAAAATCTGTTGGAAATTTTAATGATATAAAAGATGTTTTACGCCAAAAAGTTACACGGGGCGATAGATTAGATGCATTAAACCAATCTTTAGTTGAAAAGCTGAAAAAACAATATAATTATAAAGAGAACAAAAAAGCACTTGATAAGGTAGTTGAAGCACTTACAGATTCAGTATTTGTTGGTAAATGGAAAATACCTGCACCAAAAAAATTAACAAAGGAACTTTTTTCTTTTAACGAACAAAAATATACGCAACTTGATTTAGCTAATTATATAGCTTCAAATCAACCCTCCAAAAATAAATTTGACAAAAGACAATACGCGACAGTTCGATTTAATTCATTTGTTAACAAAGAACTCCTTGATTATGAAGATAATCATTTGGAACTTAAGTATCCTGAATTTAAGGATTTGTTGAAGGAATATCATGATGGTTTGTTAGTTTATGCCTTGACGGATAAGAATGTATGGTCAAAATCTGAGGTAGATTCAGCCGGACTCAGAATTTTTTACGAGCAGAATAAAAATAATTATTTGTGGGACCCTCGTTTGGATGCTTCCATTTTTACTGTATTCAATTCTACCCGTGTTGAGAAAGTTAGAGGAATGATATTGAAAGGTGTTTCTGAAGAAGAAATCTTAAAAAGTTATAATATTGATACAACCAAGGTTGTAACAATCGAACATCGCATGTATCTTCGTGGCGAAAGTCCGGTTACTGATCTTATCGATTGGAAAGAAGGCTTGAGCAGGAATGTGGATACGGATGGAACGACAACGTTTGTGTTGGTACATAAAGTAGTACCACCAATTCCTAAGACATTGAAGGATATTCGTGGTATGGTTGTATCTGATTATCAGAATTATCTTGAGAAGTCATGGATGAGTGGATTAAGAAAGGAATACACTTATTTTATTAATAAGGATGTTTTTGGACAAATTGAAAAAAACTTAAGGTGAAAAAAATTCTGGTTATAGGTTTATTTTTATTTGTACTCGTCGGTTGTCGTTATTTTAAAAAGAGCGAACCGATAGGACAACCTATTGCCAGAGTATTTGATAAATATCTTTATTCTTCTGATCTGAAGGGTGTTGTTTCTCAAGGGACCAGTTCTCAGGATAGTGCGGATATTGTTAAAAATTATATTAATAATTGGATAAGACAGGAATTATTAGCTCATCACGCTGAAACAAATTTACCTGATGAACAAAAAGATTTTAGTAATGAGTTGGATGCCTACAGAAGGTCTTTAATTATTTACGAATTTGAAACAGAATATATTAAACAAAAATTTGATACTGTAATATCCGAAGTTGAGATCAGAAAATATTATGACCAAAACAAGGATAACTTTAAACTGAGGGAGAACATTTGTAAGGTGGTTTGGGCTCAATTTCCCAATTCTTATTCTTCTGCAAACCTTAATAAAATACGACAGTTATTTAAGAAAGGAAGTATCAGCAAACTTGAGGAGGCTTGTTCAGGTAAAGCTATCAATTATGATGTTTCAGATACAGCCTGGTTATATTTTAATGATATAACGCAACGGGTACCCATCCGGACAGATGATCCTGAGAATTATCTGCGGACACACCCTTTTACTGAAGTTAAGGATTCTTCTTCAATCTATTTGGTTCGTGTTACGAATATCCAAAACCGTGAAGCAGTTTCTCCACTTGATTTTGAAAGAGAAAATATACGTAGTCTTCTACTCAATAAACGCAGACTTTTCGTATTGGATAATCTGGAAAAAGATCTCTATGACCATGCAAGTAAGGATAAGGATTTTGAAATCCTTACACCATTAAAATTAAAGAAGGTCAAGTAATTGAAAATTAATTTTTGAACAACTTATTATTTCGAATGAAGAAACTATTCATAGCTATTATTGGTTTGCTGCTGTCAGCTACTGCAGCCATCGCTCAAACCCAACCACTACCTCAGTCTCCGGATAAGAAACTGATTGATCAAATTGTTGGCGTTGTTGCTACTCGTCCGATTCTTGAATCTGATCTTGTTGATCCGGATAATCTGGATGCTGATAAAAATGTAAGTAAGACTGTAAAGTGTAAACTTCTTGAGAATCTTATTTTGCAAAAGTTGCTGATAAATAAAGCGGAGATGGATACTTTACCTGTTGCAGAATCAGATATTGATCAGGAAATTGACCGGAGATTAGGTTATTTGCTAAGACAAATGGGTTCTCAGGAAAAACTGGAACAATTTTACCATAAACCAATGGCTGAATTTAAAGCCGAACAGCGGGTTCCGATCAAAGAAACTTTAATGGCAGAGGAAGCAAAGAAAAAAGTAGTCGAAAATATAAAAATTACTCCCTCTGAAGTAAAGGAGTTTTATAATAAATATTCTAAAGACAGCATTCCGAAGATCGGGGTTATATATGAAATTGCACACATTGTTATTGAACCTGCAATCAATCCAGATGAGTTATCAGAAGCACGAAATAAAATTAAACTATTAAGAGATAGGGTTATTAAGGGTGAAAACTTTACAGTATTGGCCCGTCTCTATTCTGATGATCCCGGATCGGCAACCAAAGGAGGCGAACTTGGATTGTTTAATCGTGGTTCTATGCAACCTGAATTTGAAGCAGCAGCCTTTTCATTGAAGAAAAAAGGAGATGTCAGTGAAATTATTAAAACTGCATTTGGATACCATATTATCCAATTAATTGAACGAAAAGGCGAATTTGTTAATGCACGACATATCCTGATAACGCCTAAAGTATCCCCTTATGAACTTGATAAAGCTGCCCGAAAACTAGACAGTATTTCAGACCTTATTCGTAAAGATTCAATTAAATTTGATGCTGCTGCAAAAAAGTTTTCTACAGATAAGTCATTTGTAAATGGAGGAGACATGATCAACCCGTCATCGCTAAATACAAAGTTTTCTGAAAATGAGCTTGATCCTACAATGCTGGCAATTCTGGTGAAACTAAAAGTAGGTGAGGTGTCCCGACCTATTCCAATGGATACGGAAGATAGGCGTAAAGCATATCATATCATCACTGTTAAATCTAAAAGTTTGCCACATCTAGCCAGCTTAAACACAGATTATGATATGTTTCAAAATATAGGATTAATGACCAAGAAAAATGATGCACTTGATAAATGGGCCAAGGAAAAAATAAAAACCACATACATAAAAGTCAATGATAAATACAAAGAATGCGATTTTTATAAACGTTGGTTTAAATAATTCTTGACTACTGAATTTTGTAAAGAGAATTTAATAAAAGCCGTTCAGATTTGATTATCTGGGTGGCTTTTATTGTTAGAATAGGTTATTATTCGTGATTATTTTTTAAATTTTAACGAATATTTAAGGGTGCTACTTCAAAACAGGCTAATTGTTTATGAATTTATTAGTAATTTGGTCGCTTATTAACTAACCCTTACGCTCATCAGACTATGAAGAAAAAAATCATTGCCGGATCAATTTTATTGGTAATTATTTTATCAATAGTATATTTTGCCAACAGAAGTAAAAAAGATACTGGTGAAATAATTGTTCAGGTAAAAAAAGGAGATTTTATTATAAATGTTGCTACAACAGGTGAACTGGTTGCCCAGAAGTCTGTTCCGATTAAAGGACCTGAAGGTTTACGCGAATTCAGAGTTTATGATATTAAGATAAGTGACATTATACTTGATGGAAGTGTTGTTAAAAAAGGTGAATATGTTGCTACACTGGATAAAACGGATATCACAAACAGAATTAAGGATATTGAACTTGATTTGGAGAGATACGAGTCACAGCTTATCACAACCCGACTGGATACCGCATTAACAATGCGAGGCGCCAGGGAAGAATTAATTAACCTAAAGTTCGATGTTGAAGGAAAACAGATTACTGTAGATCAATCAATTTATGAACCGCCTGCATCACAGCGACAAGCTAAAATTGAGCTTGAAAGATCATTACGTACTTATGATCAGGCAGGTCGAAATTTTAAGTTGAAGTTAGCTAAGTCTAAGGCCAACATGGGAGACATTCAACGGGCTTATGATATCAGCAAAGAACGTTATGATAAGATGACAAGCCTTGTGAACGATTTCGTGGTTAAAGCACCCCAGGATGGCATGGTTGTTCAAAAGCGCAACTGGGATGGTTCTAAACAGGGAATTGGTGCTACAATGAGTGGTTGGGACAATGTGGTAGCCGAAATGCCAGAACTTAAACAGATGATATCTAAGACATATGTTAATGAAATTGACGTTAGCAAAATTAAAGTAAATCAGAAAGTTGAGTTACGGGTAGATGCTTTTCCAGACAAACGTTTTGGAGGGATCGTTCAAAGTGTTGCTAATGTTGGAGAAAGAATGCGAAATTCGAATGCAAAAGTATTCGAGGTAATTATCAAAGCTACTTCGAGCGATTCTCTACTTCGACCTGCAATGACCACTCAAAATCTGATTACAACCTGGACAAAAAAGAATGTACGTTCAATTCCTATCGAGTGTGTTCATGCAACAAACGGTATCTCATTTGTTTTTAGGATTAATAAAACACGTCAGGAAGTTAAACTCGGTCAGAGCAATGACAATGAGATTATTGTAGTCGATGGATTATTTGATAAAGATAAGATTTATCTGAATCCACCTGAAAAGGCGGAAGAATGGAAACTCGTACGTCTGACTAAAACGGAAATATAGGTTATGGAGTCACAAAGATTTTTGTATAATCTCAATAATGCTTTTGAAGCCTTCTTCTTAAATCGTGTACGTTCCTTTCTAACTGCTTTGGGTATCATATTTGGTGTTGCTGCTGTAATTTCAATGTTGGCCATCGGAAATGGTGCACGACAGGAAATTCTTGATCAGATAAAAATGGTGGGTGTTAATAATATTATTATTATGCCCAAGCAACCTACGCAAAATCAGGACGATGCAAGTAGTACAACCGCGAATAACAACCAACAGACAGCAACTACAAACAAAGCCGGATCGACCGAAAAAGATAAAAGCGGAGCTACATTTTCTGCTGGATTAACATTAGAAGATGCCCAGAGTATTAAGTCAATAATTCCATCAGTATTAAGAGTAAGCCCTGAAATTACTTATAATGTTGACTTTGTTCAAAAGGGTATGAAAGGGGATGGCCGAGTAACAGGAGTAACAAACGAGTATTTTAATGTGTTTAATATTGGCCTTTCAAAGGGGATGATGTTTAACTCCCAGGAAATACAAAAAGGAAGTCCGGTTTGTATTATTGGTCCTGCAATTGAGTCAAGATTCTTCAATAAGGGTAATGCTGTTGGAAATTTTATCCGATGTGGAGGTGTCTGGTTTAAAATAATCGGGGTGATTAAACAACAGGTTATTCATTCATCTCAAAAGAGTAAGTTAGGAATTACAGATACTGAAAAAACTGTATTTGTTCCACTCAAAGCTGTTTTACTCCGTTTTCTGGATCGTTCATATATTGATGTTGGGAGTGTAAGAGGTGGTGGAAGATTCCGTGCCACTGGTAGTCGCGCTGCTCAAATGATCTTGAATATGAATTTTAAGCCTAGTTCGGGAGATGACAATAGCATTGATCAGGTTGATAAAATCGTGGTGCAGGTCAGAGAAAGTACTCAGTTAGTTTCTACTAATGAGATACTAACCCAGATGCTTAGACGTAGACATGGGAACAATGATGATATTGATATCAAGGTACCCGAGTTATTACTTAAACAGGAACAACGCACAAAAGATATTTTTAATATTGTTCTGGGGGCTATTGCCGGAATATCTCTTATTGTCGGAGGTATTGGTATCATGAACATAATGCTAGCATCAGTGATGGAACGTACCAAGGAAATTGGTATTCGAATGGCTATCGGTGCACGTCGTACAGATATCATTATGCAGTTTATCTCTGAAGCAGTAATAATAAGTGTGATTGGTGGGCTAATCGGGATTCTTCTCGGAGTACTTATCGCGAAAACAATTACTCAATTCACCGGCATACAAACCATTGTGTCGTTATCGTCTATTTTTATATCGTTTGGGGTTTCTGCTTCTATCGGTATCATATTTGGATATATGCCGGCCCGTAGGGCTGCAATGCAAGATCCTGTTTCTTCACTACGCTATGAATAACAAGCTCTTTATTACTATGAAAATAAAATATTTAGTCCTTGGGCTGATGATGTTCCTTTTTTCGGAAGTTTCAATAGCACAACGTCAGACGATGCGTCTCACCCTTAATGAAGTCATTGATATAGCTCAAAAACAATCCCCTGATGCTTTACAGGCAAAAAACCGATATCTGGGAAGTTATTGGCAATTTCGTTCATTTAAAGCCGGATTTATGCCTGCTCTATCTTTAAGCGCTACATTACCAAGGTTTTCACGCAGCATTGATCAGGTAACTCAGGAAGATGGGACAGTGAAATTTATCGATCGGACACAATCAAGTGCTTCAATGGGATTATCATTAACACAAAATATTTCAATGACAGGTGGTCAGGTGTTCATGTCTTCAGATATTCAGCGTCTTGACATTATTAAGAACCCTTCGACTACAAATTATGCCTCTAACCCTGTAACATTGGGCATACGCCAGCCACTTTTTAAATACAATGAGTTTAAATGGTCACGTAAAATTGAACCACTTCGTTATCAGGAAGCTGAACGTAAACTAAGAGAAGATCGCGAACAAATTGCACTCACGTCAGTCAGTATGTTTTTTGATTTGCTATCAACTCAAATCAGCATGAAAATGCAAATGACCAATCTAGCCAATAATGATACATTGTATAAGATTGCCAAAGGCCGGTATAACATTGGAACTATTGCTGAAAACGATTTATTACAGCTTGAATTACAGCTGCTATCAGCTCAAAGTCAGGTTGAAAATATGAAACTTGAGCTTGAAAACAAGATTTTTAGCCTTAAATCTTTTCTACGATTGCAAAACGATATTGCTGTAGAACTTATTCCACCTACAAAGACTTCTGGTTTAAAAATTGAGGCGGATAAGGCAATTGAACAGGCTCAGGAAAACCGAGCAGCTTATATTGCTTATAAACGAAGATTATTGGAAGCTGAGAATAGTGTGTTAAGGGCAAAGGCTACAAGTCGTTTTTCTGCTAACCTGGTTGCACTTTATGGCACGACTCAAAGTGCTCCTGATTTGGCGGGTGCTTATCACTCACCCAGTGATTTGCAGCAACTTACAATAAGTTTGCAAGTACCTATTCTCGATTGGGGACTGGGAAAAGGGCGCATAAAAGTTGCTGAATCAAACCAGGCATTAGAACAATCTGCGGTTGAACAAGAAATGATTGACTTTAAACAGGCTGTATATTTAAAAGTTATGCAGTTTAATATTCAACAGAGTCAGGTGCAGATTGCTGCAAAAAGTGATACAGTGGCTGAGAAACGCTATCAGGTAACCAAACAACGTTATTTGATTGGTAAGATTGGTATTACAGATTTGAATATTGCACAAAATGAAAAGGATAATGCCCGAAGAGGCTATTTTGATGTTCTGCAAACATTCTGGCGTAATTTCTTTGAAATACGTAAGTTAACATTGTTTGACTTTGTAAGAAACGAACCTATTGTCATAGATCCGACTGAATTGAAGGCAGTTAATTAAAGTAGGAAAAATATATTAATATTATTAAAAATGGCTCAACATTGTACAAACATTTTTGTTAATTCATTGTTTTAATGTTTCTAATAATAAAAGTAAAATAATATGTCTGTATTAGTAGGAAAAAAAGCTCCTCTTTTTGAAGCGGATGCTGTAGTTAATGGTGGCGAATTTGTAGAGAAATTTTCTCTGAAACAATACATTGGTAAGAAGGAAGTAATCTTCTTTTTCTATCCTTTGGATTTCACATTTGTATGCCCCACTGAAATTATTGCATTTCAGGATAAATTAACTGAATTTGAGATTCGCAATGTAGCCGTTGTAGGTTGCTCTGTCGACTCTAAGTTTTCACATTGGGCCTGGTTAAATACAGAGCGAAAAAATGGAGGCATTAAAGGTGTGAAGTTTCCATTGGTTTCTGATTTATCAAAGACTATAGCTGAAAACTATGATGTCCTTGCAGGAAATTCAGATTATGATGATGATGGAAATTCAACATTTTCAGGTGCACCGATTGCATACCGCGGTTTGTTTTTGATTGATATCCATGGCGTGGTTCGTCATCAGGTTGTTAATGACCTTCCACTTGGACGTAATATCGATGAAGCACTTCGCATGGTTGATGCTTTGCAGTTCTTTGAAGAGAATGGTGAAGTATGTCCTGCTAACTGGCATAAAGGTGAAGATGCAATGAAGGCAACCCATGAAGGGGTCGCTGAATATCTGGCACAAAAAGCGAATTAATAACGAGTAAAACTAAACAAATACTCATTGGTTCGACATTTTATATGGTCAATAAAAAAGCCTGATTCGTAAAGAATTAGGCTTTTTTCTGTTCGAGATTATGCAAATTATGCAGGATGAATTGCTTCAACAGGGCAAACATCAGCACATGAGCCACAATCAGTACAAACATCTGAGTCAATTTTATAGATGTCACCTTCCGAAATTGCATCTACAGGGCATTCGTCAATACAAGTACCGCAAGCTGTGCAATCATCTGATATTAGATAAGCCATGATTTCTGTTTTTATTTGTTAATAAATTGATTGATATTTATTGCAAATATAACCCAATACAACGATGAAACATCATGAAAGGGGTAATTTTTTTATGTTCTAAATAAGCAAATTAGAATGTTTAAGACGGTTTTATTAATCCTCAGTATTTGATAAGTACCTTTAAATATACTATTTTACTAGAAAATTTGTATAAAATGAAGAAATGTTAAAAATATATATTATTGTACTCTAATCAAGTAATTCTGTACCTTTGAATGTTCAATTAAATTGTAAATATTTATGGTAAGTAAGAATATTATAGAACGGGATGACGTGGTAATTAAATTTGTCGGAGACTCGGGTGATGGTATGCAACTTACGGGTACCTTATTTTCTGATACTGCAGCCCTTGCTGGAAATGATCTGGCAACTTATCCTGATTATCCTTCAGAAATTCGTGCCCCGCATAACACTGTTGCTGGTGTTTCGGGCTTTCAGGTTCATATTGGTCATACTAAAATTCACACTTCCGGAGATTTGTGTGATGTGCTGGTTGCCATGAACCCTGCTTCACTTAAAGCGAATCTTAAATGGGCCAAAACCGGTGCTACAGTTATAGTCGATGCTGATACTTTTGAAGAAGAAACATTCACTAAAGCCGGTTATTCAAAAAACCCTCTTGAAGATACTACTCTTTCTGCTTTTAATCTAATAAAAGCGCCAATTACAAGTATGACCAAGGAAGCATTGTTAGATTTTGGTTCCGACAGTAAGACAGCCGAAAAAAGTCGTAATATGTTTGCTTTGGGTATTGTTTGCCATCTCTTTAGTTGGAGTGGTGAAATTACACAAACAATCCTTGCTCAGAAATTCAAAAATAAACCCCAGGTTATTGCAGCCAATAAGATTGTATTAGAAGCTGGATACAGTTATGCTGATACAATTGAAGCATTACCAACTTTAAGGGTTCAACCTACAGAAGAGATAAAAAAAGGACGATACCGTAATATAACAGGCAATATTGCTACTGCATGGGGCTTTCTGGCAGCATCAGAGCGTTCTGGTCGTCCAATATTTCTTGGTTCTTATCCCATAACACCTGCTACTGATATATTACAAGAGCTGGTCAAACATAAATCTTTGGGTGTTAAAGTATTTCAGGCAGAAGACGAAATTGCCGGTATATGTTCAGCCATTGGGGCAAGCTATACAGGTTCACTCGCGTTAACCTCAACTTCAGGCCCAGGTCTATCACTTAAAAGTGAGGCTATTGGCTTAGCGGTAATGACAGAGCTTCCAATTGTAATCGTAAATGTTCAACGTGGTGGACCTTCTACTGGTTTACCTACAAAAAGTGAACAAAGCGATCTTTATCAGGCTCTTTTTGGTCGTAACGGAGAATGTCCGGTAGTTGTTCTGGCAGCAGGATCACCCGTCGATTGTTTCTATTCAGCTTATGAAGCATCAAAGATCGCGATGGAACATATGACTCCGGTCATATTGCTTACGGACGGACAGCAGGGTAATGGCTCAGAATTGTTTCGGATCCCTAAAGTTGCTGATTTACCTGAAATTAATCCTCCAATTGCTAAAGCAAACGATAAAGATTACCAACCTTATAAGCGCGATCCCAAGACACTTGCCCGTCAATGGGCTTTGCCCGGAACAGATGGTCTTCGGCATAGAATAGGTGGACTCGAGAAAGAAAATATTACAGGAAATGTCTCTACCGATCCCGCCAATCATCAAATAATGGTTAATTTACGGCAGGCAAAAGTTGATAAGGTTGCCGATTTTATTCCGGAACTTGAAATTTCAGGTGATCCTAATGCCGATTTACTGGTTGTAAGTTGGGGAGGTACACACGGGACTATGCTCACTGCAGTTTCAGAAATGGTTAGTAAAGGTAAAAAAGTGGCACATGCTCATTTTAAATACATAATGCCATTGCCTCGAAATACGCGAGAAGTTTTGAGTCGCTTCAATAAAATTGTAGTATGCGAACTCAATATGGGTCAGTTTGCCAATTACCTTAGAATGAGCCTTCCTGAATTTAAATATGAGAAATTCAATAAGGTTCAGGGTCTGCCATTCATGGTATCGGAACTTACTTTAAAATTTAACCAATTGCTGGAGGAGAAGTAAAATGATTGAAAACACAATAGAACGTACTTCAGTTGAACTTACAAAGGAAGATTTTGTAAGCGATCAGATGGTAAAATGGTGTCCGGGTTGTGGATCACATGCCATCCTGAGTTCAATTGAGAAAGTTTTCCCTAAAATAGGATATCGGAAAGAAAATTTCATGGTGGTTTCCGGTATCGGATGTTCTTCACGATTTCCATATTACGTCAATACTTATGGTATTCATGGTATACATGGCCGTGCCGCTGCTATTGCTTCGGGTGTTAAAATTGCCAGCCCTCGTCTGAGTGTATGGATTGCAACCGGTGATGGCGACTCAATGGCTATTGGAGGAAACCATTTTATTCATATTATCCGTCGAAACATTGATGTTAACATCCTTTTGTTTAACAATCAAATTTACGGTCTTACAAAAGGACAATATTCACCTACCACTCCTATGGGAGCTATCACAAAGTCTTCACCTCAGGGCACAATCGAACATCCCTTTAATCCTGGTGAACTGGTACTTGGTGCACAAGGTACATTCTTTGCCCGTGCAACCGATAACAATCCCAAACTGATGGTTGACGTTATGTTTGAAGCAGCTAAACATGATGGTACTTCAATCATTGAGATTCTTGAAAACTGTGTAATCTTTGCTGATAAAACGCATGCCGCAGTTACAGCAAAAGATGTTCGCGATGATTTTCAAATCATACTGAAACATGGTGAACCTCTCATCTTCGGTTCTGATAAAAACAAGGGTATTCGCTTGAATGGAACAACACTGGAGGTAGTAAAACTTGGTGTAAACGGTATTACAGAAAAAGATTTACTCATTCATG
>Ga0209125_1002198_pt1 | contig 15648 bp, 14 predicted proteins | sample BarGraIncub1131A_FD_184503 | JGI IMG/M metagenome (GOLD analysis project Ga0209125, IMG submission 184503) | Arctic peat soil microbial communities from Barrow, Alaska - Barrow Graham LP Incubations 11-31A (SPAdes) (version 2) | ecosystem: Environmental > Terrestrial > Soil > Wetlands > Peat... | reverse complement strand
AGTGATGTGAACAGCATCATCAATAGTCAGGGTCAATATAAAGACGCGCTTCATAGTGGTTTCTCTTATACGATTGATGCCAGCCTGCTTACGACAGGAACACATGTGATTAAAGTGGCGGCGATCAGTAAAGACGGTTCTGTTCAATGGGCTGTCAGAGAGTTCAATGTGGGACTCGAGCCACAGATCTGCCTTGATTCCCCGCAGGGCTTGGCGTATAGCGGGGCCGGGGTCATTGCGGTCAACGGCTGGGCAGTCAGTCACGCAGGAATCACTAGGGTAGATATATATGTGGATGATAACCAGTGGGTAGGATCAACGCCCAATATGTATGAACGCAGCGATGTGAACAGCATCATCAATAGTCAGGGTCAATATAAAGATGGTCTGCACAGTGGCTTTTCCTATACGATTGGTGCGAACATTCTGTCAGTTGGAACTCATGTAATTAGGGCGGCGGCGATCAGCAGGGATGGCACGGCTCAGTGGATAGAAAAGACTATTACCGTGCAATAGTCTCAATTCTTCAAAAAATACTAACATATTATCAGCCCCAATACAGTGCATCTTTTTTCAAAAGAGAAAGAGAGTACTTTCTGCTTGTTCTCATTTTACTGAGTCTTTGGTATAATCACTTTGTTGGCATTCAGCTGGAAATATTTGAGAATGAGCAATACGCAATTTCCGACAAAATTACCCTCTCATCTAATATGGATCTTAGGACGAACGCAGGATAATCCCAAAAATGGAGGAGAAAATAATGATGAAAAGGGAATTCGCATTTATTAAGATTCTCAAAAGGGGACTTTCTGCTCTTTTTCACACATGGTGGAAAGTTGCGTTGTTATTTCTCCTTTTGATTATTGAGGTGATTGTCTCTTTTTATGTGTACAACGTTACCATGAAGCCTAAATTAATCACAGAAAGCTTTAATATTCCCAATGAATCTCCAGTTGCGGAAATCACTCAGGGAATGACAATCCGTCAAACATTTAAAGTTGATCATCAGATTGAGGGCATTTCCCTCTTGTTGGCAACTTATGGTCGAGAGAATAGTAGTGAATATCAAGTCGAAATCAATGACTTGACATCCGGAACATCTCTATATAGCGATACCATTAAGACGCAAAATTTGAGGGACAACAGTTATTACAATTTTCTTTTTAATAGCTCGGTAATTATTAATACAAATCATCTATATGAGATTTCAATATCCTCGGATAATGCAGTAAGTGGGAATGCTATTACCATTTGGTCATCAAACACGGATACTTATAAAAGTGGTGAACTGTATGTAAACGGAGAGAAAAGATCCAGCGATCTTGTGTTGTCAACCATTGTTATCAATACATCACATAGTCTGTTAGGTTTATATCTTAACAGACTCATGCTGATTGTCATTTTCTTTGCGTTTCTCATGCTTCATCTTATTTTCGATATAACAAAGCTGTACAATTGGTTTTTTCGTAAGAGAATATGGATTGCTTTCGTAATAATATTATTTTTTGCCGTAAACCAATATAATTTTTCTTCAATATCCGTGTATGATTATTCAGTCCAAAACGGTGCAGGTTCTGAATATGTTAAGCCGATTTTCGGGGTACCCAGACCTATTAGAAGTGATGAATGGCTGGTTTCTTCGCCGAGCAAATTATCTGCCCAATATAGCAATTATTCCACTTACAACGAGGTTTTGCGAGCGGAAAAGTCCACTAATCTTTCCGCTAGCGGACTCCATCTGAGTTATTCTGCTTTATCAAGGCCGATGGACTGGGGATATTATCTGTTTGGATCAGCATATGGTTTTTCAATCAATTGGGCGGCAACTTTAGTCTTAACTTTCATGTTCTCGTTTGAATTATGCTTGATCCTCTCCAATCGAAAAAGCCTAATAGCTCTTATGGGAGCAGCGTTGATCACATTTTCTGGATATTTCATGTGGTGGTCATATGTAAACTGGATATTATCTGCACAGGCGGTGCTTGTATTTGCCTATTATTTTATCCATTCAGATAAAATGTACAAAAGGATCCTTTGTGGAATTGGAATTGCCATATTCGGGGCAAATTTCGTGTCAAATCTTTACCCGGCATGGCAGGTTCCTGCAGGGTATTTATGCTTGGGAATTCTGACCTGGATGCTCATTACAGAACGCAAAAAACTTAAAGAGTTCAAACTATATGACTGGGGAATTTTGTGCATTTCACTCCTTTTTATGGCCTCAATCGTTGCAGCGTATCTGATGGAAAACAGAGAATACATGACGACTATTATGAATACTGTCTATCCAGGGAAAAGAGAATCATTCGGCGGATTTGCCATTGGGAAACTATTCTACTATTTACAGGTTCTTTTGTATCCATTCAAGGATATTGGGAATCCGTCAGAGGCCGGCGTGTTTCTCAGTTTCTATCCGATTCCGATGCTATTGACAATGTTCCTGCTGATTAAAAAGAAAGGAAGGGATTTATTAAGTTTTATTCTTCTAGGCATCTCGCTTTTAATGACTGTTTACTGTATTACCCCCTTGCCAAAGGAGATCGCTTCCGCTCTGCTGCTTACATACTCGACTCCTGAGAGACTTGTTGATATCGTTGGAATCATTCAAATTTACTTGCTTGTCATATGTTTCTCCAGATTCGATGGTGTCAAGAAGATGAATTCTTTTGCCGCTTGGGTGGTCGCGATTGTATCGGTAGAGGCGGCAGTGTATTATTGCCATAAAGCTTTCCCGACCTACTTATCCCTTCAGGACTTGCTGATAATTGGGAATTGTTTCATTATCATTTGCGTTCTTCTTATGATTGATAAACCAAAGAAAGTCGAAAATGCCCTAATTATCGGGATCATTTGTGTTTCTATTACTTCAGGATTATTTGTAAATCCGATCGAAAAAGGTCTGGACGCAATTTATTCAAAACCTGCATCTATTGAAATTAAAAGCATTTTGAAAAATGATTCGAATGGGAAATGGATCACACTGGACAATATCACAGATTCAGGGTTTCTCGTGGCGTCTGGAGCTCCGACAATTAACTCTGTCAACTATATTCCGAATTTTGACTTATGGAAGAAATTGGATCCGCAGGGTCAATATAGGGATGCATACAACCGATACGCTCACATTGATATTGATCTTGTATCCACGACGACGAGTGTCACTTTGTTGCAGGCGGACTGTCTTATCCTTTCCTTATCCTATCAGGACATGGAAAAAATTGGTGTTAAGTACATTTTTACGAGAACTGAACTGATAGATAATGAATATGTCACCTTTAATCGAATCTATGAAGGCTATGGATGCAGTATTTATGAGGCTGAATATAAAAATAGATAGAAGGGGGTACATTGTTGGTATATCCCAATATCTTTGGCTGTTTTCGTCGAATAAGTTCTCATTTTACATAGATTTTGGTATAATTAACCGGATAACAAGCTTATAAAAAATAAGGAGAATAAAGTGGAACAGATAATCAGAAATTTGATTAGTAGCCAGATAAGTAATCTTACACTTTTGATGAACTCTTCATATGATAAAAAAGTATCCGAGGCTATTCGATACCAGATCGAAGCGTTGAGGAAGGGGAATAAAATATTAATCGCAGGCAATGGAGGCTCAGCTGCTGACGCCCAGCATTTTGCTGCTGAACTGGTCGGCAGATTTATGATGGAACGCAAGGGAATTCCTGCCATTGCATTAACGACAGATTCGTCTATCCTCACATCAATTGGAAATGACTATGGATTCGATCGAATATTCAGCAGACAAGTTGAGGCATTAGGGAATCAGGGTGACATTTTTATAGCATTATCAACCAGTGGTAATTCAAATAACATAATATCGGCCGTGAATGAAGCCAGTCAGAAAGGCCTTATTACTATTGGTCTTTTAGGAAAAGACGGTGGTAAATTAGCCGATATTTGTGATCTGAGTATTGTGATTCCAAACAACACGACGGCAAGAGTACAAGAGATGCATATAATGACGATACATCTGATGTGTGAAATAATCGAAAAAGAATTGGCATGAAAAGCAGGTAAAGGGTAAATATGAAATCAGACAGATATTTTTCAAATGTTTTTTTAAAAATATATATATTTCTTCTAAAGCATCCGATATTGCGTAACATGAAGATTCTTGCTTATTATATTGATTTTATGATACTTCTATTTATTAGAAAACCTAAAAAGCTACAGACCGCAAAAAAGCAAATTGTTATCGTTTACAATTTGAATTTGGGTGATTGCATTGTCTGGCTTTGTTCTATCAGAAGAATAAGAGAGATTTATCCGGAAAACGAATATGAAATGACACTAATCTGTCAAAAAGGAATTCATTACATATTTGAAAAAGAAGAAATATTCAATCATGTAATACCTCTTAATTTTACGGAAGCAACCTTCAGAATGAAAAAGCGCCGGGAAATTATGAAAATATTGAGAAGCAAGTATTATGATATTCTTCTTGATCCAATTGGTGTTGCAGAGTGTACAACAAATGTTCTTATGAGCCGTGCAATCGTTGCTGAAAAGAAGATTACCATTTGTGATATGACCATTAAAAGACACGCCGCGCCAAAGTGGCTTATAAACTCAATTTATTCGGAATATATTAAAGTCACTAAACCAGAATTATCTCTTATGGAATTTTACTCTGAATTTATTAAAGGCCTGGGAATGACTGACTTCAAATTTGCTTTCCAAAAGCCAATCAGTACCCCATCAAGTTTAGAACTGCCGAATAGATATTTCATAATTTTTCCGAGTGCCAGCCAATATTTGAAGTGCTGGCCGATTGATAGATATGGCGAAATCGCCCGAAGAATACATGAAAAAACCGGTCTCATGCTACTACTATGCGGAACAGATAAGGACAGGGAAATTGTTGATAAGTTCAGAAGCATTCTGGGCGACTTGCCATATATTGATATTGTCGGAAAGACGAGCGTGCTGGAATTTGTAAGTATCATTCAAAATGCTTCCCTTATTGTTACCAATGATACGAGCACATATCATATTGCAGCAGTATCCGAGGTTTCCGTCGCAATTATAACAGGTGGTTATACCTATAAACGATATGTCAGTTATGAATTTGAAGACAAAGAAGCATTTAAAAGACCTTGTATTATTGTACATGAAATGCCATGCTTTAATTGTGAAAACAGGTGCCCCTATGTGACGAACAAAAGTAAGTATTGGCCTTGTCTCGAAAAAATCTCGACTTCCTATGCATGGGAAAAAATTGAGGCACTAATCAATGCAAATCATATCGGGAGATAAAAAATGAATATTGAAGATATAATGAATTTGAATGCTTTGGTTTTTGGAGATTATATGGTTGACAAATACATCGTGGGAAATGTAAGACGTATTTCTCCTGAAGCCCCTGTTCCTGTTCTGGAAGTTACCTCAAAAGAAAGTAAGCTGGGGGGAGCCGGGAATGTTGTCAACAATATTATTGCTTTGGGTGCGGCTGTAAGAACAATCGGATATGTAGGAAGCGATGATGATGGTTCCTGGCTAATCGCCCAACTGGAAAGAAATGGCGCAGACATTTCCTTCATGAAAAAATTGAGCAAGGTACATACCATTTGTAAAACAAGAGTTATTTCCAGACACCAGCAATTCTTACGTTATGACGAAGAAAGAATTGAAGATATTCCCGCTGATTATGAGCTGTTTATTATTGAAAATATGGACAAAATTATGAAGGGGATCCATGTCGTTGTTATTTCTGACTATAACAAGGGAGCTGTCAGAGAATCGGTCCTTCAACATATAATCGAATACGCAAAAGCCTCCGGGATTCCTGTGATTGTTGATCCAAAGGGGAAGGACTATAACAAATATCGGGGAGCTACGATCTGTACTCCGAATACTGATGAGTTATCTGTAGTCAGTAATCAGAACCTGAATTCTGAAGAAGCAGTTTTGAAAGCAGGTATTGATCTCTGCAGAAAAACAGATCTCCAATATTTGCTGTTAACGCGATCGGAAAAAGGCATTTCACTGTTTATTCATAATAAAAATGAAAAGACAGATTTCCCGTCAGTACCCAAAGAGGTTATAGATGTTACTGGCGCGGGAGATACAGTTGTATCAGTAGTCGCCCTTCTATATGCAGCCAAATTCTCAATTGAGGAGTGCTGCAGGATCGCCAATATTGCGGCTTCCGTTGTAATATCTAAATTCGGCGCGAGCACAATATCAAATAGTGAACTGATTCATGCTCTTTCCAACAACATGCAGAATAAACTTCTTGATAAAAGTACAGTCGAGAGTATTGTAAAGAACCTGAAAAACAGAAAAAAGAAAATTGTATTCACAAATGGATGTTTTGATCTATTGCATGCAGGGCATCTTTCTTCGCTGAAGAAAGCAAAATCATTTGGCGATGTATTAATTGTTGCCGTTAACAGCGACGAATCAGTAAAGAGACTTAAGGGTGATTTGAGGCCAATCATTTCACAAATGGATAGAATTGAACTCTTGTCCGCGCTTGAATGTGTTGACTATGTGATTCTCATGGAAGATGATACACCGGTGAATCTTATCAGATTAATCAAACCAGATATTTCGGTTAAAGGAATCGACTGGAAGGACAAGCTTGTTCCGGAGAAGTCGATAATAGAAGAAATGGGGGGGAAAATTGAATTTATAGAATTGGAAGCCGGACTTTCAACCACAAACATTATAAAGAAAATTGTTACTTCGTGTAATGGAGACACAGAATGATTCATGCCATTTTTTTGGACAGAGATGGGACAATTATCAAAGAGAAGGACTACCTGAGCAAAATAGTGGATGTCGAGCTTTTGGATAATGCTGTGGAAGGACTTAAAATACTTCAGGATAACGGATACGTTCTTTTTATTATTTCGAATCAATCAGGTGTTGCAAGAGGGTATTTTTCAGAGAATACAGTTGTTGAAATTAATAATTATCTAAAGAATATGCTGCTTCAAAAAGGCGTAGCTATTGAACAGATATATTATTGCCCTCATCACAAAGGCGGTTCAGTTGAAGAGTACAGCATAGATTGCGACTGCCGAAAACCCAAAACAGGCATGATCCGTAAGGCACAGAGTCAATACAAAATAGATATAGAAAACTCATATGTGATTGGAGACAAAAAGAGCGACATACAATTAGCTTTGAATTGCAACTGCCGCGCTGTTTTTGTACTGACCGGTTATGGAAAAGACGAACAGGAGCCGATATTGGATTCTTCCGTATCTATAGCAAACGACTTGCTGGAAGCTGCCGAGATTATAATAGGTCAAGAGAAAAGACACAGTTTTGATGCAGAAAATAGCAAGTCATAAATAACTATATTTTTTCCCATGTGCGGGTATCAGGATTGTATCTCTTGATAACTCTTGCCGGATTGCCTACGGCAATACAATAGGGGGGAATATTTTTTGTGACAACAGAGCCCGCTCCGACGATGCTACAGCGGCCGATAATCACGCCCGGCATTACGCACACGCCTTCACCGATCCAAACATTATCCTCAATGGCGACATCCTTGTAGGATAGAGGCCGATCTTTTACGATGACTTCCGGATCATTCTTCACATATGGAGAGGTACTTGAATAATCACCGTGCTGAACATCCGAAATATATATGCGACTGGCTAACAGCGCATTTTTTCCTATACTGACGCTGTGAACGGCAGTTATATGTACATTATCATTGATCTGCACGTTGCTGCCGATTATGAGAACTTTTCCTGCTTCATTTGGGGGATAGGCTTCAAAGCGGCATCCTGTTCCACAGGTCATCTGATGACCAAGCTGAATGTGCTTCTTGCCTCGGATATCAATCGGGAAAAATATGAACAACGCCGGACGATAAAATACACGGGTACGAATGAAAGAAATACCCATCCGTACAAGACGAAAAAAACCATAATCTTTTAATTGTTTTAATCGCTCTCTCATAAGTTTGTCTTATAACTTTCTGAATATGCTTTTGCCAATATTTTTGCAATAAAATCAGGCCAAAGACGTTTATAAATCTTGAGATCTTCCTGGTATCTTCTCCCGCCGCTTATTCCACCGGAAGTCTGCGTAGCATCATGAAGACGATGCAGCAACAAAGGTTTTCGGCTGAAACAGAAAGAACCACTCTTATTGGTCATTCTTAGCCAAGCATCCCAATCCAGTGACATTGTATAGTTTTCATCAAACAAATGCGGACCGCCAAGAGCAGGAAGATTATAAGTGACGCTCGGAGAACAAATCGGATTGCCGATACGAAGTATGGAACGGCGTGCAAAACCGCTTTTCAGAGATTTACGGCATAGAAATGGGAGCAGGAGAATATGTTTAATCCGCATTGTCCTATTGATCCTTCTTTGCGCTCCGGTATTGTCAATTTCAACATAATTTGAAAATGCAATCAACACATCCGGACTGGATTTGAACAGTTCAGTCATCGTGCCTGCATAGTCAGGATGATATATATCATCCTGATCCACCAGAGTCACATAAGGTGTTTCGGCGCATGATAAAGCAAACTCCCAATCTCCAACAATTCCGGCTTTTCCATGATTGACATATAAAGGAATATTATATTTAGATGCAATACTTTCGATTCGCTCATTCGGAGTAGAAGTGGAAATATATACAGAACTTTTTGAATTTTGACTGCAAACAGATTGTACTGTCTGCTCAAGAAACGGTGCTGTCTTATATGCCATGATAGCAAAAGAATGATTCAAAACAGTATCCATTCAAATTATCTCCCTATTATTTAACTGCTGATTTGTCAACATGATAACTGCATATTCATATGATTGTCAATTGTGCCAACGGAAGTTCTTCTTCATATCTCCTTTGAATTGGCACATTGAAAAATGAAGTGTTGCAAGGAGGTATAAAAGAGTCCCAAGCAGACAAGCTCCAATATAATGTAAGGGACCAAACCAACATCAAAGGAGCAAGCTATTGGAACACTTGCATTTTAGCAGAACAGAGCAGAAAAACAAACACATAAGTCATCGGGAGCGGCATTGAATGGAAGTTATTCTCAAGGACAAGTGGAGCACAAGAAAATATCGCAGGCAATTGGGTGCAGTCAGCAAACGGTTCAGAAAGAGCAGCAGCGGGGAAAATTCAGCAATTGAGCACAACGCTGGAACTTCAGTGTCTATGATGCGGACTAATCGCAGAACGATTACTAGGGCAAGCGCGAAGGCAAAGGAGCCAGTCTGAAAATCGGACATGAACAAGCATTGTGTTAGTATATCGAAAAAGAGATCAAACATATTGAAAACTAACTGAACAACTATCCTCGCAAGATCATGGGATACCAAACACCATTAGCAGTCTACGGACAGGTCGATTAACATAACGCGACACTTAATATTGCAATTTTCCGTGTATTATTTGCATGCCACGGCTCCACCGAGGAATGAGTCAATTGGATAACGAGAAGTTAACAGAAGAAGGCGGAAAAGATATTTTCAGGCAGTTCCACGGCTCCACGGCGTGCTGCAGGCTTTCTATTGGACAAGGCAACAAGCCTGATCCTCTTTTAGCTGCATTCTGCTTCATAAAGCGCAGATTTCCCCCTCAAAGTGCTTAGTTGTTTTTTTTAGCAACATAAATCTGTTGCAGGATCACGGCTTCAAGTATCCTGTGATTCATGCAACAACGCTTCATGCTCTGCTTCACGCTCCGTCTTTCTTTGAGCTTGGCTCCTTCTTTTTCCAATATCTCCAGATAGTTTTTATGGAGGGCCAGCGCCATCTTCCGTAGTAGGTTCAGGTTCATTTGCAAAACGGCATCCTGCACCCGGCAGGCGTCCTCGTGAAAACTCACGTCCAGCATCCAGTGCATCGATTCGATCTTCCAGTGTTCCCTCACAATCTGCAAGATATGCTCTGCCGTCCCTAAAAGCGAGCTGATGTAGTACGCTCTTTCAAAACTTTCTTTGCCCTTTTCCGTGACCCGGCGATCGACGGCTATAAACAGATTTAATCCGGCCCACTCCCTCAGTCCATCCGCCCAGTCCACTCGCGTAATGTAGCAGCATCGTTTTTCATGGCGGCCATGACTGGTGCCCTCGCTCTCTGCCTTCTCCAGAACGCCCGATTGACTCTCGATTTCTTCATATAACTCCGGCTGATTTTTTTTGACTTGGAGCACATAATCTCCGCCGCCCTGGACAATAGCTGCGCAGGTCTTTTTTTGACAATGCAGGGCATCTGCCGTAATGATGCGGCCCTGGATTTCCAGCAACGGTAAAAGTTCCAGCATGACTGGAATTTCGTTTGTCTTTTCTCCCACTTCCAGCTGACCCACGGTCATGCTGGTCTGGGTATCGTAAGCGCTCAGGATCCTTAGGCCGCGCTTCAAATGCGACATCTTTTCCGTGCTGCGAATTGCTTTGCCGTCAATCGCAAGGATATCGCCGGAGCCGCCGATCGACTCTCGCATGAGTGAAAGGGTCGCTTGCCCCAGTTCTACAGGAGACACCAGCTTCAGAACCCGTCGTATCGTCGTCTCTGACGGGATGCGCTCGATGCCGAATCGCTCTCTCAACCAGTCTTCATTCATTTCCGCATATAACGATACGTCCTCCACGCTGTCCTGCCCTGACAGCAAGGCGCACATGGTTAGGATAAGTATGTCTGATAGAGGTATCTTGACGTCACAGGCGCAGCGGTCATCTTGTATCTCTTCCACGACCTGGCGTAATTGTTTTGTTACACTCATCGTACCTTACCTCTCTTTACTTATGCTGGTTGAGGCCTTGTACTTTCAGTGTACCGGTTTTGTTCTTACTTGTTGCGTTTGTTACTATCTTGTAGCACTTTCGTCATTTCTCTGTTAATTTCCTCGGTGGAGCCGTGTTTGCCGTGTTTGCATGCTCTTTCGTCTTTAACAAATTGGTTAATTATGGTAAAATATAATGATTCATTTATGAAAGGCTTATCTTACAAATTAGAAGAAATGGTTGAACAATTTGGAGGACTGGAATGAAAGTATTGGTAACGGGTGCCGGCGGGTATATTGGCAGGCATATTGTGGAACGACTCCTTGAATACGGTGCGGAAGTAATTGCCTTTGATATTAATACCGAGGGAGTTGACGCGCGGGCAACCAAAATAGACGGTGATTTTTCAACACAGTCGACTTATGTGTATGATGAACTTGGACGACCGGATGCCTGCCTTCACTTGGCCTGGAAAGATGGTTTTATCCACAATTCGAGCGCGCACATGTTGCATTTATCTGATCATTTTAAATTTCTTTCCAATTTACTTGACGGCGGTCTCAAACAACTAGCTGTTATGGGGACGATGCACGAAGTTGGCTACTTCGAAGGTGAAGTAAACGAATATACACCGACGAACCCATACACGTTGTATGGAATTGCCAAGAATTCACTGAGACAGGCTCTGATTGCTTATTCCAAAGATAAAGATGTCGTTTTCCAGTGGATTCGCGCCTATTATATCTTTGGCGATGATCATAAGAATAATTCCATTTTTGCAAAAATTGCACGTGCGGAACAGAGCGGACAAAAAACTTTTCCGTTAAACTCCGGAAAAAACAAGTATGATTTCATTTCCATCGAGGATCTAGCTTCCCAGATATCAGTGGTCGTCCTTCAACAGGAAGTGGTCGGCGTTATTAATTGTTGCACAGGAACGCCTGTTTCCTTGAAGGATATGGTTGAAAGCTATGTCAGCCGCAATCATTTCAAGATTGGTTTGGAATATGGTGCGTTTCCTGACAGACCCTATGATTCTCCGGAGATATGGGGAAACGATGAGAAAATCCAGCAGATTCTGAAAATCAGGGATAAGGCTGCAGGTAATCCGGTGCTGCACCTGTAATACAGATGTGATTATCATTACGGATCCCCCACTGCATTGGGGTAAATAAATATATTAACAGGGAGAAATACCATGAAATGTATAATGACGAATTTACCAGGTGTTTTAATTATTGAGCCACAGGTTTTTGGCGATAACAGAGGGTGGTTTACTGAGACATACTCAGCTGCTAAATTTGCAGAAATGAATATTGATACTGTTTTTGTTCAAGATAATCAATCATATACTGCACAGAAAGGTACGCTGAGAGGCCTCCATTTTCAGAACTTACCTAAAGCCCAGACAAAGCTTGTACGTTGTACGCGGGGACGAGTTCTTGATGTTGCCGTTGATATCCGCAAAGGCTCACCGACATATCGGCAATGGGTTGCCGAGGAGCTCAGTGCAGATAACTTTAAACAACTTTATATTCCCAAGGGTTTTGCCCATGCCTTCCTTTCACTAACGGATGATGTTGTAATTCAATACAAAGTTGATGAATATTACTCTCCGGAGTGTGACAGGGGAATTCGATATAATGACCCGGATATTAGCGTTGAATGGGGTTACACTGATCCTATCCTTTCGTCAAAGGACCAGACTTCACCGTACCTGAAAGACAGTGACTGCAATTATGTCTATATTGGATGATATTGTGCGTTGTATACAGTTGGTAAATAGGATTAACAAGTGTCATGGCAGGGTCATGACACTTATCAGACGGAGGTATATAGATGAAAGGTATTATTCTTGCAGGCGGAGCCGGAACACGGCTATACCCATTAACGCTGGTTACAAGCAAACAACTTCTCCCGGTCTATGATAAGCCAATGATATTTTATCCACTGTCAACACTGATGCTTGCCGGAATCCAGGATATCCTGATCATATCCACACCGGAAGACACACCACGTTTTGAGAATTTGCTGGGGAATGGAAACCAATTCGGTGTTCACCTTAGTTATGCAGTGCAGCCCTCGGCGGATGGGTTGGCGCAGGCGTTTATTATTGGCGCTGATTTTATTGGGAATGATGATGTAGCTATGATACTCGGGGACAATATCTTTTACGGCAATGGTTTCTCCAAACTACTTCAGGAAGCTGTTGACAATAAGGATCATGCGACTGTCTTCGGATATTATGTTGAAGATCCGGAAAGATTTGGTGTTGTGGAATTTGATTCTGACGGCAAAGTATTGTCCGTAGAAGAAAAGCCCAAGGAACCAAAATCGAATTTTGCTATTACCGGGTTGTATTTCTATGACAATCGTGTCGTGGAAATTGCAAAGAATCTTAAGCCAAGTCCGCGCGGTGAGCTGGAAATTACCGACTTGAACCGTGTCTATCTTGAGATGAACCAACTTGATGTCAAACTTATGGGCCGCGGATATGCATGGCTTGATACCGGAACAATTGACAGTCTGCTTGATGCTGCTAATTTTATCTGTATGATTGAAAAGCGTCAGGGAATAAAGATTTCTGCCCCGGAAGAAATTGCATACCATAAAGGCTGGGTTACCCGGGAGGAACTTCTGTCATCAGCTAAGAAATATGGAAAATCTCCCTATGGAAAACACCTTCATAAAGTTGCGGATAATATTATAAAAGAATTATAAAGTAATTTTCGTACAGCAAGATAAGGAATTAATGATGAAGTATCTACGTAATTTTTTGAAATACAAATACCTGATCAAAGAACTGGTTTCCCGCGATATCAAGAAAAAATACAGGCGTTCCGTTCTGGGACTCCTGTGGACTGTGTTAAATCCTTTGTTGATGATGATCGTAATGACCATTGTTTTTTCCCGCCTATTCCGTTTCGGCATTGAAAATTTTCCGGTATATCTGCTTTGCGGTCAAACCGTTTTTAATTTCTTTTCGGAATCTACTTCTACTGCGATGAACTCGATTATTCAAAATGCACCGTTAATCAAAAAAGTATACGTGCCGCATTATATGTTTCCATTATCGAATGTTTTGTCTTCTATGGTAAGCTTGATAGCATCTTATTGCGCGTTGATAGGTGTTGTTCTGGTTACGCGTACGCCACTTCACTATACGATGCTCTTATCACTGATTCCGCTTCTATTTATTGCTGCTTTTTCAATAGGTATTGGCCTTATTATGTCTGCTCTGGCCGTAAGATTCCGCGACATAATACATTTATATTCTGTGTTTTTGACAGCGCTGATGTATCTGACACCCATATTCTATCCGATTACCAGCCTTTCAACTACGGTGCGCAGAGTCGTTGAATGGAATCCGCTAACTGTTTTTGTTCAGATGTTCAGGGGTCTTATGCTGTATAATCAGCTTCCTTCAGGCACGATGCTGTTAAAGGCAATCTTTTTCTGTGTCATAAGCTTGTCAGTAGGACTCTATGTCTTTTATAAGAGACACGACCGGTTTATCCTGTATATTTGATCGGTTAAACGAAGGAGCAATTATAATGCATGAGGAAATCATATTAGATGTTAAAGATGTGTCAATGCGGTTTAACCTTTCAAGTGAGAAGATAGACAGCTTAAAAGAATACTTTATTAATCTTACCAAAGGAAAGATCTATTATGACGAATTCTGGGCTCTGCACGATATTGGCTTCACACTACGAAGGGGAGAGGCCTTGGGTCTTGTGGGTCTAAACGGTTCTGGAAAGAGCACATTACTCAAAATCATTGCAGGCGTTCTTAAACCTACAACAGGATATGCCCATGTGTTCGGGACAGTAGCCCCTTTGATTGAGCTCGGTGCCGGCTTTGATATGGACCTGACAGCCCGCGAGAATATATATCTTAATGGTGCCATTTTAGGGTATTCAAAAGCAGAAATTAATGAAAATTTTGATGATATTATTGATTTTTCAGAAATGATTGAATTTATTGATGTACCACTTAAAAATTATTCATCAGGTATGGTTGCCCGCCTAGCTTTTGCAATTGCGACTATTCGCCATCCGGATATTTTGATCGTTGATGAAGCATTGGCCGTAGGCGACTTTCACTTTCAGAAAAAGTGTGAGGAACGAATTAGAAACATGGTTCAAAACGATACAACCATCCTGTTTGTATCCCATGATATTGAGACTGTAAGACAGATATGCAGCAAAGCAATATGGCTTGAAAAGGGACGGATCAAGATGGCTGGTTCAGCCGAGGAAGTGGCTGAATGCTATGATCATTCATAATAGGGGTGCGCCAGTTCGGCGCATGTAGGATAGTGCGGTGAGAGTCCGCATCCGGTAAAGGGGTAGCGCCCCAGCCGGTACACAGCCTTGGAGCCGAAGCCGCGAGGCAAGGTTTAAGCGTAGGCAGTTGGAGTGTAAGAGCCGCAATGCGAAAGCGTGAAGCGATTCAGCCCCGTAAGTTATATAGAGTGGAAGCCGATGTTTTCCTCTAAACCGCAGGCAGTAATGATCTGGCCGCTAAGCGAGGCCGGAGAAGGTTCCACCGAGGTCAATAGAGCGTGGCGAGTACGCAAAGATCAAACATGCATACCTGGGAGGTCTGACGGGTTCCGTGAGCCGGAAGGCGAAACGGTAAGAGCGATTGAAGTCTTGTAAATGGAGAGGACTTGAAGGCCCGCCAGAAGTCGGATGACCTCATAGTAGCAGTGAAGGGCGTGAAAGCGTCTGGAGCCAAGGGGGTCACAGATCGTCGGTCCCGGCGATGAAGCATTGCCGTACAGGAGACGAAAAGCGTATGGAACAGGAATCAAAGGGAATAAGGTGGCAGTCGGAGAATCGGCGGAAGGTGCAGAATTTGATGCATCTTGTTAATGAAGAATCGCTGCGGGAAGAACACCGGAAACAAAGCGGACG
>Ga0209125_1002197_pt1 | contig 15653 bp, 17 predicted proteins | sample BarGraIncub1131A_FD_184503 | JGI IMG/M metagenome (GOLD analysis project Ga0209125, IMG submission 184503) | Arctic peat soil microbial communities from Barrow, Alaska - Barrow Graham LP Incubations 11-31A (SPAdes) (version 2) | ecosystem: Environmental > Terrestrial > Soil > Wetlands > Peat... | reverse complement strand
GGTGCTACTGAGGAAGAGGATAAGGTACAAGTATATAATGATACTTGCAATTTAGGATCACTTTCTATGACTAGTTATTTGTTTAAATAATTCAATTCAGGGACACACCTGCTGAGCGTTCAAGAATTGTATAAAGCTACTATTTTCTAGTTCGAAAGCAGCAGATATTATCGTAACATAAGATGCAGGTATGTCCCTGTTCATATTAGATCGGTAGCTAATTCATTGACAGTATCACCCTTGAAGTATAAAATTACACCATAAGAGTGATTTTACTATAAGGATAGGATGGTAATATTTATGAACAGAGAAGAATTTGTTAATAAAATTGATGGAAAAGTAAAGCTAATACGAACTGAAAAAGGGTTCACTCAAGACAAGATGGCAGAAGTTCTTGGAATTTCAAAGAAGACCTTGTTACAAGTAGAAAAAGAAAGAGGCAGCTTAGGGTGGACCACTGCAGTAGCTCTTTGTACCATTTTCAAAGATAGTGAAATCCTTGATTCAGCTTTTGGAGGAGAAAGATTACAAATTATATTGTCTTTAGCCTTTGAAAACTATGAAGAAAACTATGATAAAACTAGAGGAGGGAAAATCTGGTGGCAGGATATTGAGCTTCAAGGGAAATATAAAATACAGCAAAATATAATATCCAAGCATTACAGGATTTTAGATGATTTGGATAGGAGAATCTCCTCCTCCTTTGACTTTGAGTACTTAAAGAAAAGGCTGAATGAGTTAAAAAATGACATTGAAACAGAAAAGGAGTAATTAAATGAGTAATAATGCTAAAACAAGCAAGCAAGTAATTGATATTATAATGGAAGAGTTTAAAGGTTCGCTTTTAGAAGATACGGTAGATACTTTCAAAATTGGGAATATAGAATCCGAATTAAAGAGTATAGTTACAACTTTTACTGCAACAATTGAAGTGATCGAAAAAGCTATAGAGATTGGCGCAAATCTGATCATAACGCATGAACCTACCTTTTATGATCATAGGGATAATACAGAATGGCTGGAGAGCAGTAAAGTATATCATTATAAACTTAAATTACTTCAAGACAACGGGATTGTAGTATGGCGTTTTCATGATTATTTGCACATGCTTAAACCAGATGGAATTAATGTAGGTTTGATAAAGGAGCTTCAGTGGGAGGAGTATATTGATAAAAAAAATAGTAGTATACTTAATATCCCCCAAACTACGTTAAAGGAATTAATACTTTTTCTGAAACAGAAGCTTAATGCGTTTGCAGTAAGATATGTAGGAAATATAGGCGCAGAAATTACTAGAATTGGCATTACACCAGGTGCATTACCCGGAGATTTTCATATAAGTTTTATTGAAGAGAATAACTTAGAGGTACTTATTTGTGGAGAAACTTCAGAATGGCAAGCCTGTGAATATATAAGAGATGCAGTTCATAAAGGACTGAATAAAGCAATTATTATTATAGGCCATGTAAATAGTGAAGAAGCAGGAATGAAGTACCTTGTGGAATGGCTAAAACCAAAGATAGGAGATGTTCCCATAGTTCATATACCAGCTGGCGACCCTATGAAAAACATATGAAGGACTAAATAAATATCAATTTACATGTATGAACTAGCTATAAACTTTCATATTATATATAAATTTAGTGTGAAAGGAAGATATGTATGTTATATATAAATAATCCATATGGTTTAAATGAAAAGGAGCCAGCAGGATACGGCAAGCTTATAGTAAATGGTAGGGGAAGTATAAAGGCAGTTCCAGATATTATCAATATAAGTCTTGGAGTAGAGACAACGAATGTGGAGCTACAAAAGGCTTTAGAAGAGAACAAGCTACTATTTGAAGGTGTTATGAAGGTTTTAAAGGATATGGGAATAGAGGATAAGGACATAAAGACGAATCTTTTTCAGGTAACTCAAGAATATGACTATATTGATGGAAAACAAAGCTTTAGAGATTATCTGGTGGCTAATAATATTATAGTAACATTAAGAGATATAAATAAGGCAGGAGAACTTATCGATAGGGCAGTAAAAAATGGAGCTAATAAGATTAATGGAGTTGAATTTGCTTCAGAAAACACTGATAAGTATGAAGAGGAAGCCTTATCCTTAGCTTTAAAAAATGCTATCGATAAAGCCTCTAGCTTGGCTGAGGGAATAGGAGTACAACTTGCTGCCGCTCCAGATAAAATAGTGGAGGGGGGCTCTATAGGGGTAGCTCCTGTAAGTTTCGCTAAGGGAAGTTTAATGGTAGCTCAATCCATAAGTCCCGGGGAAATTGAGATAGTAAAGGAATTAAGTGTGCAATATAGCTATTGGAAATTTTAAAGGATATTAACTTTAGCAGATTTAAGTTATAATGAAGATACAGATACTTAAGTTACTTCGTTAAAGCTGAAATAATCAGTTATTAGTTTAACTATGGAGGAATACATTATGAGAATGAGTGGAGCAGATATAACTATAAAACTGCTGGAAAACCAGGGCATAAAGGTAATTGCTGGTATACCCGGTGGAGGAAATTTACCCTTATATGATGCCCTTTATAAAAGTAATATAAAACATGTCCTTGCTAGGCATGAACAGGGAGCGGCTTTTATTGCTCAAGGAATAGCAAGAACAACGGGCAAGGCAGCTGTCTGTTTTGCGACCTCAGGACCAGGAGCTACAAACTTATTAACAGCAATAGCTGATGCTAAGCTAGATTCAGTGCCAATGGTAGCAATTACTGGTCAGGTACCATTTTTGCTTGTAGGAACGGATGCTTTTCAGGAGGTTGACACCTATGGGTTAACAGTACCAATAACCAAGCATAATTTTTTTGTTCGTTCCATAGAGGAGTTATTTACAGTTATACCAGAAGCCTTTAGATATGCTGAGTGTGGAAGACCAGGGCCAGTTGTTATAGATATCCCTAAAAATCTACAATCTGAGATGTATGAATTTGAGGGCTTTCCTAAGTTGGAAGATATTGATGAATATGTGGAACCTGTCAATATTCATTTTCTTAAAGAGGCAGCAGAATATATAAACTCATCTAAGAAGCCTGTGCTTTATATTGGAGGGGGAATACCAATAGCACAAGGGGAAGAACTTATTAGAAAACTTTCAGAGAAAAGTAATATTCCTGTTGCAACAACCCTTATGGGTCTTGGAAGCTTTCCTTTAGATAATCCTTTATATCTAGGAATGCTAGGAATGCATGGTGCCAGATATACTAATATTCTACTTGAAGAAGCAGATTTACTCTTAGCCTTTGGAGTGAGATTTGATGATAGGGCTACTGGAAATGTCGGGAAATTTTGTCCTAGGGCTAAAATTATCCATATAGATATAGATGAAGCAGAGATTGGAAAGATAAAAAAAGTTGATTTATCTATTCAAGGGGACATAAATAAGGTTCTAGAGGATTTAATTCCATTGATAGAAGAGAATAGCAGGAAAGCATGGGTAGAAGAGATAAGAACAAAGAAAATGGAGCTACCTTTTGTACTTCCTGATAAAAAGGATTATTATCATCCACTAAATATTATAAAAATGGTTAGTGAAATGTCTGGAAATGCGATTGTAACAACAGACGTTGGTCAGCATCAAATGTGGACAGCGCAGGTGTATCCGGTTAAAGAACCAAGAACTTTCTTAACCTCTGGAGGGCTAGGAACCATGGGCTTTGGACTCCCTGCAGCAATCGGAGCTGCCATAGCAATGCCAGATAGAATGGTAATATGCTTTGCTGGGGACGGATCACTACTCATGAACATTCAAGAACTTGCTACTCTAGCAGATTTAGGGTTAAATGTTAAGATAATTGTTATGAATAATGGTCATTTAGGCTTAGTACGCCAACAACAGCAAATGTTTTATCATGAACACTATATGGCTTGTAAATTCCAGACGGATCCTGATTTTGCAATGATTGCAGAAGGCTTTAAAATTAAGGGTTACACTTTGAGTAGGGATATAAACCCAGAAGAAACGCTTAAAAAGATACTTCTAGAAAAGGGCCCTGCACTTATAAATGTACCAATAAATCAGTTTGAAAATGTATTTCCAATAGTTCCTCCTGGAGCAGGAAATACAGAGATGGTAGGTGGCGAATAATGGAAGAATATTCAGTAATAGAGCTTTTGGTTAATAATCATCCAGGAGTTACCTCTCATGTGGTAGGGTTGTTTTCAAGAAGAGCATTTAATCTGGAGGGCGTAATAGGGACAAGAATTGGAAGCGGAGCTACCAGTAAAATATATTTATTAGTTAAAAATGATGACAGACTTGATCAGATAGTAAAACAGCTGAAGAAATTATATGATGTAATCGAAGTGGCCATTCACTCTGAGACGGAATGTACCATCTTCAATAACGTTAAGGAAATCTAATGCTACTTTTTATTTGCGAGGAAGGTGTCTAGCTGGGATTGAATTGCTTTTACAATCTTTTCTGTACCAGCACCCTTTAAGTCTTCTCTTATTTTGTTAATATCTGAGAATTCAAGATTACCTAGATTACTTAAGAAATCCTCCCATAATATATTGTACCTTGTTTTGGCATCGGTCTCAATGTATCTATAATCAGGGAAGAAGCCATTATGAGGAGCATATACAGCCTTAGCAATAGCCACGGTAGTAGTTGCCTTTATATCCATTAAGTCCTTAGCAGAATAAAAATCCATTAATTCATAGTCCAAGTTTTTAAATGGTAAGGAGGTCCAGTCGGCGTAGGCAGAAGAGTCATCATTTAAGGAAGGAGGATTTATCATGCCTTTTTCTAAGGTATAATCCTTACCTTCTATACCATAGTTTAATAAATTATAATTATCCTTATTTTCTTGTACCCAATTAAGAAATTGAAGTGTTCTTTCAGCATTTTCAGACCTTGCGCTAATTGCAATACCGGCATTTTGAAATAGGCCAGAAATAGCATTTTCCCTTATAACTGGAAATTGCTTACCTATAAGGTAAGTATTAAATTCTTCTCCATCTGGGTAAGACGAGGTATAAAGCTTAGTATTTTGCTCAATAGATTTATGATTATCTAAATAAGCTGATACTTTACCTTTAGCCTCAGCTTCATTAACTGGTATTTTTATATAGCCTCTATTTTTCCAGGTAATTAATCTTTTTACTATGGACTCAAAGGCATCGGTATCCTCAAAGGGAATTAGCTCCATTTTAGGATCATCATATTTATAGACTAGGTCAGTATAGTCATCTAAAGCTACATAGCCATATAAATTGGCATAGAAGTTAACGTTGTTTGGAAGCCCTTGTAGGGGGACTATATAATTATCATTTTTTACAACATTAGCAAAATATATCTCTAAGTCATCTAGGTTGTTTATTGAGGATATATTGTATTTTTTCATTAAATCAACACTTACAGATACAGAGGGGCTGTTAGTTATGATATTTAAGGAAGGCACTCCATATATTTTACCATTGATTTTTAAGGAGTTTATATCCTCCATAGAAAGTTTATTATAGATAATTGGAGCATTTAAGGGCAATAAATTCGTAAGGTCTAAAAGCTCTCCTTCTTTAGCAAGTCTTGAAAAGAATATTGCATCAGAACCATAAACATTACCTTCTACAATAAATGCATCAATAGGGGTCAAGGAAGTCCTAAGGGTTTCTTCAAGACTATTATAATAGTCTGTAGTTTTGAAGCATTTAAAATTAAGGGTGATATTTAGATTCGATTTTTCAGCCGCATCCTTTAGTACTGCCTTTGTAGAAGAATTTTCTACACCAATCCAGCAAAAATTTAAAGTTTCATGAGGAAGAACGGATTTATTAAAGTGTTTTAACTTTATATTGTTACAGCTACTAAATAAAACTCCACATAAAAGGATACTCAAGAATACTTTGGCGTACTTCATTTTATCAGCTCCTTATATAAAATTGTAATACTGAATAATTACAAACAGGTAAGGATAATTATTAAATGTTTCTTAAGATGATGATTATTAATGGAAAGAATAAATCTAGAAAGGGGTATATTGATGAGATATTTAGTTAAGCAAAGAGCATTCAGCTTTGGAGATAGCTATGCTATAAAAGATGAGGATGGCAATGACAAGTTCCTTGTTAAAGGAGAGGTATTTACAATGGGGCATAAGCTTAGACTACTAGATACTTCAGGTCTAGAGCTTATATATATAGAACAAGAGCTCTTTCATTTCAAGCCAACCTTTAATATATATGATAGAGGAAATTATGTAGCAACTGTTAAAAAAGAACTGAGCTTTTTTAATGCAAACTTTTCCATTGAAAGCTCCAAAGGAAATTATAATATTGAGGGCGAGCTCTTTTCCCATGAATTTTCTATAGTAAAGGACGGAATAAAGCTAGCCCATGTAAGTAAGGAATGGTTTTCTTTTGCAGACTCATATGGAATCGAGATTGATGATAATGAAAACCAGGAATTTATATTATCCCTGGTTATAGTATTAGATGAGATTCTTTATAATGACAAAAATAATTAAGGGTTACTGTGCCTTCAAGAATTATTTCTTATTAATAATAAAGGTATCAAGCTGGGACTGAAGGGTGTTTACGATATTGTCTGTACCTGCACCCTTTAAATCCTCTCTTATTTTATCTATATCTGAGTATTTAAGATTACCCTGATATAGAGCATAAGCCACTTCTTTATTATATAAGTTGCTCCTGGTTGTAAGAGCCTCCTCAATTGTAGAATAATCTGGTGAAAATCCACTATGTGGGGCATATACAGCCTTAGAATTTAATACGTTTAATGCTTGAGACAAATTTGGTAAGCTAGTAGCTGGCATAAAATTTTTTATCTCATAATTTAAATTTCTAAAGGGAGCGGCATTCCATGTTTGGTAAGTGGAAGCGTTGTTAGGTAAGGGAGTATAGCTTATTAATCCCTTATCTAAGGTATATTCAGTCCCTAATCTACCATGGACTAATAGATTATAATTATCTATATTTCCTTGTACCCAATTAATAAATTTTAAAGTTCTAGCCGCATTTTTAGATTTTATACTTATTGCAATTCCAGCATTTTCATTCATTGTATAAATGGGGCTTGTCTTAACAATGGGTAAGGTCTTGTTTAGAAGATATGTATGGGCGTCTGCCCCTGATGGATAAGCAGAGGAGGAGATTTTGCTATCTTGCTCAATATATTGATGACCATCCAGAAAAGCAGCAACATCACTTTGATTTTCATTGTTAAAGACTAGATAACCCTTGTCTACCCAAGAGGTTAATCTTCTAATTACATCCTTAAAGGCTTCCGTATCCTCAAAGGGAATAAGCTTCATTTTTGGATCATCTAATTTGTAAACTAAGTTTGTGAAGTCATTTAAAGCAACATAGCCATATAGCCTAGCATAAAATTCAGTGTCTGTGGGAACAACATTCAAAGGAATTATATTCTTTTCATTTTTCTTAACATTAGCTAGATATACCTCTAGGTCATCTAGGTTATTTATAGAGGACATATTATATTTTTCCATTAAGTCCTTTCGAACTTGTACACCTTCACTCTCAGCTAAAAGATTTAAAGACGGTATAGCGTATATTTTCCCGTTAACTTTTATAGAAGCTAAATCTTCCTTAGAAAGCTTTTTATATATGTTTGGCGCATTTGTAAGAAATAGGTTCGAAAGATCTAAAAGCTCTCCCTTGTTAGCTAGTGATGAATAGGATAAACCAGAAGCATCATCATTTCCTCCTATAATAAAACCGTCAATAGGAGTAGAGGAAGTTGTAATCATTGATTCTATATTTTTAGTATAGTCGTTAGAGGATAACCATTTAAAATTAAGTAGAATATTTAAGTTGGATTTTTCTGCCACCTCTTTTAGGATTTCCTTGTCAGAAGGAGGTTCATCCCCTATCCACAAAAAATTTAAGGTTACAGGAGCAAGGGGAGATTTGTTACTTACATTTAGCTTCACCGTGTCGCAACCACTAATTAAAGCCCCACACAAAAAAATACATAAAATTACCCTTAAAACTTTCATCTTATCATCTCCAATAATAGTATTATACACCGGATAATGTAAGAAGAGAATATAATTAAGAGATCTCAGTATTCATCCATTCCATGCTTTTAATGATATGATACAAAGCATCATTTACAGGGGTTTTAACAGAACATGTTTTCCCAAGTTTTGAGAGTGCTCCTGAAAACATATCCACTTCTGTTTTTCTTTTTGCTTCAATATCTTGAAGCATTGAGGTTTTTCCATAGGCAGGCAAGTGGTTCAATAAATCATACCAAGTTGTAAGGTCTATTTTAGTTAATCTTGTACCCAATTTATTTGATACCTCTATAACCTCAAGCATTGCCATTTCCATGAATTTTCGTGCTTCACTATTTTTTTGAAATACTCCATAGGTTGCTTTTAAAACAGCAGAGGTCTGATTGATTCCAATGTTTACCATGTATTTCCACCATAAGGAATGAAGCATGTCCGTTGGAATCTCATAGGCTATATTAGTTTTTTCAAAAAAGCTTTTTACAGAGCTTACCTTTTCTGAAAGCCTTAAGTTTTCCTCTTCTCCAAAAACTATTCGTCCATTGCTTGTAAAGTCAATTATATTGCCTACTCTTAGAGCATCTACTGCAACACAAAGGGAATAAAGAAGTTTTTCCTTTCCATAAACTGCACCGATAACCTCTTCACTATTAACACCATTTAGTAAAGATAATATTATAGTGTCTTTACCTACAAATTTTTCTATATCCTTTATTGCAGTTGAAAGCTGATTATACTTAACACTAATAATAATTAAATCAACAGCTTCAGTTGCTTCCTCTGGACTTATATATTGAAAGTTATAAGGAATATTATTAATGATAAAACCATTTTCCTTGTATCGTTGTATTCTATTTTGATCAGCTATTATTTTTAAGCCTGTTGGCATACTGTCTTGTATTTTGCTTGCATAAGCGCAACCTATACCACCAAGTCCAATAAGTGCAACATTTTTTATTTCTTTCATAATCATTACCTTCTTAATATTAGAATATATTTATTATAGCTTATATTAACATTTATATATATATATTCATATGATGTAGAGTAATAGTTATAAGGAGATTTCAATTTGTATATGAGATATTTTGATTCCTGTGAGGATTGTCCATTAAGACACGGTCCAGGAAACTTTCAACCACCAATGGGTCCAGGAGGCCAGATGGGACCAGGAGGTCAGATGAGTTCAGGGGGGCAAGGAGCAGCACCAATGGGAGCACCTCCAAGTCATACTCCTTCTAAGAGTCAGTCAACTAAGGTAAATCCAACCGGATCTTCAGCAGGAGGACCTTCAACTTTTGCTGTTGAGGGAGGTGCCTTAAGGCCTTGTGTTAACAGATTTTCTTATCTTTGGATGACAAATAGGGATAGTTTTTGGGCTTTTTTAACCTTTGTTGGGAAAAAATCCTGTTCAGGCTGGAGATGGAATGGAAGAAAATGGGTATTATTTGGAACCGATCTGAGAAGAATAGACAGTTTTACTTGTATATAAAGGTTAATTATCAGAAAATCACATTAAAATAGCAGGGTTTTCCCTGCTATTTTAATGTGCATAGTGTTAATCTAAGTTATTAACAAGAGTTATCAACAACCTGTTGATAACTCTTCTATTAGATATTTCTCTAAATTCTTTGTAATTTCTATATCCATTGGGCTTACTCCTTCTAGCTTGTAAGGTATTCCAAGGCTTTTATATTTATCAATACCCAGGGTGTGATAAGGCAAAAGCTCTATTTTATCTAAATTCTTTAGACCGGAAATTATTGGTACAAGCTTTTTTATATTTTCTTTTGAATCAGTTATACCTGGAACCACCACATGCCTTATCCAAACTCGTGCATTAGAGAGGGCAAGTTCCTTGGTGAAGTCTCTAAAACCCTTCATGCTTTTCCCAGTAAGGCTTTTATAGCTAACATCATCCACCTGTTTAATATCAAGTATAACAAGATCCGTATATTTTAATATTTCTTTATAGGCTTCTGAATCGCCACAGCCATAACCAGCAGTATCAATTGCTGTGTTAATGTCATTGTCCTTGCAGAGTTTAAGCATTTCCAGTAAAAATTCATCTTGAAGTAGGGGCTCTCCACCAGAAAAGGTCACTCCTCCTTGGGTGTTATCAAAGTAGGGTTTAAAACGAAGTATTTTACTTAGAAGCTCCTTTGAACTAAAGATGTCTCCATCATTAGTCCAAGTATCAGGGTTATGACAGTAGGCACAACGAAGATTGCAACCCTGAAAAAATACAACAATTCTTATTCCTGGGCCATCGAGTAGCCCCATGCTTTCAATGGAATGAATTCGTCCTTCTGTCATTACCATACCTCCTATAATTTAAAGTGGAAGGTTCTTACGATAACCTCCTTTTGCTGACTTTTGCTTAGTCTGTTAAAGTTAACAGCTATTCCATCGCTACGAATTGGTCTAACCTTAGCATACTTTATAGCACTGAAGGAGTCAACTGCTACAGAGAATACTAGCTAGGTCATTCGACAAACACAGGAAACGATGCAAAACAATAAAAATATATTCCATTAATTACAGAAATAGTTATTTATACATTGAAAGCATGTTATAATTTCTATATTAGTTTTAATATTTGGATGGGAGTGAGTAAAATGGGCCTAGGTTCGATTTTTTTATTAGCAATTCTTCTTTTTGTTATTATTTATGTTGCTGTTAGGTTAGCAATTAAACCACTGCTAGAGGAACCCTATGAGGATGTAAAATTTAAGCGTGACAATGAATTAGCTAGGATAAGGGATATAGGAATAATAAGGCCTAATGAATATGATGACGTAATTGAACTATATCGGAATAGAGATGCTGATAAGGCAGACAACGAGCTATGGCTTAACTATGGAAAAGTACTAGATGAATTAAAAGAAATTGGCTATTTTACGGATGAAGAATATTCCAGAAGGATAGAGGAACTTAAAAGCTATTTTAAAGTGATCATATAAATATAATAAAATACCAAGGAGGAATAAATATGGAACCAAAGTGGCTTAGTTGGGCTAAGCAATTACAATCGATAGCACAGGCAGGGTTGACATATTCAAAAGATAAATATGATATTGAAAGGTTCCAGCAGATTAGGAATCTGACAGTTGAGATATTGAAAGAATATACTGGGATAAGCAATGAAAAAATAAAGGATTTATTCTGTAATGAAACTGGATATCAAACACCTAAAGTAGATATAAGAGGGGCCATTTTTAAAGAAGATAAGATATTGTTAGTTAAAGAAAGTATTGATGGTTGCTGGTCAATGCCTGGTGGATGGGCAGAATTTAATTTATCAATAAAAGAAAATATAGTAAAGGAAGCCAAAGAAGAGGCAGGATCAAATGTAGCTCCGAAAAAAATAATAGCGATATTAAACCGGAATAAACATATAGAGCCCATTACTGCATATGGAATATACAAAATATTTGTGCTTTGCGAGTTTATAGATGGTGTCTTTGAAAAAAATATAGAAACTGAAGAAAGTGGATTTTTCGCCTTAACAGATTTGCCTCCATTATCCTTAGAAAGGAATTCTATAAAGCAAGTAGAGATGTGCTTTGAGGCAAAATCTGATGATAACTTCTTTACAATATTTAATTAAATAGTACAACCTGTGACTTTAGTTACGGATAATTATCTATAAATTATCTATACTTGCTTTATGAAATAAATTAAGTTTGCAGGAGGCTTTTATGAAAATAACAAATAAAACTATAATAACAAATGAAATGTTTTGTTATCAATGTGAACAGACAGCAGGAGGAAAGGGATGCGTTAAGGTAGGAGTTTGTGGAAAGGATGCAACTGTTGCAGCACTTCAGGATCTATTCCTATATCAACTTAAAGGAATAGGCTTTTATGGACAAATAGCTATTAATAATGGAGCTACAATAGATGATAATATAGATAGATTTACAGTAGATGGAATGTTTTCCACTCTCACAAATGTAAGTTTTGATTCTGAAAAGTTTATGGAGCTTATTAAGGAAGGAAATAATATTAAAGCTCAGGTTAAGGCCTTAGCTGGTGATATCAAGGGAGCAGTTTCCGAGGAAGCACTGTATGTGGCACCAGAAACCTTAGAGGAGATGCTAGTGGATGCAAAGAAAGCAGGAGTCATGGCAGATACAGAGCTTAATGAAGATATAAGATCCTTAAAGGAATTAGCAATATACGGATTAAAGGGTGTGGCAGCTTATGCTCATCATGCTTATGCTTTAGGAGAAAAGGATGAAGCGGTTAACAAGTTCTTCTACAAACTGTTAAGTTCTGCGACAGATAAATCACTTACACAAGCAGAGTGGATTGATCTTAATATGGAGCTAGGGCGTGTAAACTTTAAAAATATGGAGATGCTTGACCGTGCAAATACAGGAGCGTATGGTAACCCAGAACCAACAAAGGTACTTGTAACAAATAAGAAAGGTCCCTTTATCGTGATCTCCGGTCATGATCTTAAGGATCTTAAAGAGCTCCTTGAACAAACAGAAGGAAAGGGTGTAAATATATATACTCATGGAGAAATGCTTCCAGGTAATGCTTATCCAGGTCTTAAAAAATATAGCCACCTTATAGGCAATTTCGGTGGAGCATGGCAGGATCAACAGAAGGAGTTTAACAACCTTCCTGGGGCAGTACTCATGACTACAAATTGTATTCAAAAGCCAAGGGATAGTTATATGGACAGAATGTTTACCTCTGGGGTAGTGTACTGGCCTAATACAGTTCATATAGAAGAAGTTAACGGAGAGAAAGATTTCTCTAAAGTTATAGAAAAAGCTCTTGAGCTTGGCGGCTTTACTCAAAATGAAGAAGAAAAGTTCATTACTGTTGGTTTTGGGCATAATGCTACCTTAAGCTATGCAAATGAAATCATAGGAGCAGTAAAGAGTGGAGCAATCAGACACTTCTTCTTAATAGGAGGCTGCGATGGGGCAAAGACAGGAAGAAATTACTATACTGAATTTGCAACAACCCTTCCTAAGGATACAGTTATACTTACCTTAGCTTGCGGAAAGTATCGCTTCAATAAATTAGATTTTGGAACTGTTGCTGGACTTCCAAGACTACTAGATGTTGGTCAATGCAATGATGCATATTCCGCAATAAAGATAGCTTTAGCTTTAGCTTTGGCAGATGCCTTTAAGTGCACTGTAAATGAGTTGCCCCTATCAATGATTTTATCCTGGTATGAGCAAAAGGCAGTTTGTATCCTACTTACTTTATTAGCTTTAGGCATAAAGGGTATAAGACTTGGACCGACGCTACCAGCTTTTATCTCTCCCAATGTAATGCAGGTGCTAGTTGATAATTTTGATATAAAGCCAATAACTAATGCTGAAAATGATATAAAGGAAATACTAGGCTAGATTGAACTAGATGGACCTTTTGTTATCTAATTATCTTTATCCAGTGCTAAGCGGAAATAAAGAATTGCTTGAATAACAGCTACTAAAGTCATAATGATTTTCTCAAATAATGTCTTACCGAGTAAATTAGCAATTATATTTAATGAGATTAATACAAAAGAGAACCATAAGTACACTTTAAAAAAGATGCTATGCCTTTGGAATTTAATCAATCCGGAGGCTATTGCTATAAGTGGAATACCAAAGCATATAATAATAATAGCTTGGTAACTCCCTAATTTTCCGAAAATAGTAATCAAAACAAAAGCAACCAATAACCATACCTTGAAAAAAGGTTTAAACGCTTCAAGCTTAATTAATCCAGATACTATTCCAATTATCGGTATCCCAAAACTTATGGTAACAATAGAGATTATTGATGTTTGATATGCAACGTTGTAGCTAGCTAATCTCCCTCAGCTAATCATATTATATGGAAGGATTTTAAGTATGACTAACAGAAAAACTGCAATCGTAAAGATATTCATTAAGATTATGCCAATACCTGAAGTCTTCTTAGTTATCTTATATAGCAAATTCATTCTCCTCTCATAACTATTATTTTCTTCTATTTTCGCAAAATATCAACAATCCAATTCGCTTCGGGAGGGGGGACATTCGGATGCAGTGCCAATTGTTCTGCAATGCCTTGGATGCTACACCAAAAAGCAGTAGATAAGGATTCTGGGTCCCCATCACGAATGGTTCCGTTTTTTTGTCCTACCTCAATGAGAGAAATAGACAGTTTAATGTTATCTACCTTCAGTAGCATTTCCTTTACTGCCTCCGGTGCATATTCGTTATGCTGTGCCTGTGCCATTAACACGAATATTTTTGCGGAATCAGGGTTTTCCTTTAGCATCGTAAAAATCCTGATTGCTGCTGCTTCAAAAAACTCCAGTGGATCTCCTTTGCCCAATTCCATGAAATGCTTTGTTCCTGTAAAGCCTATTCCAACAAGCTCCTCGTATACCTTTTCTTTGGATTGAAAATAGTGGAAAAATAAGCCCATACTCATCTTTGCTTTTTCCGCGATGTCGACCATTCTTGTAGCATTGTAGCCCTTACGTATAAATAAGTCCAAACTAACCTGTAATATTTTATTTCTGCGCAGTTCCTTTTGTTCTTGACGTTTATTCAAATTTCTACCCTCTTCTTACGTTGAATTATAATTCATTGAATATAGATTCAATGATATCTATATTTTGTCATTAGATAATGATTTGTCAAATAAAAAGAAGGTAAGGACATATTGGTGGAAATGTATTAAAAGAAATCTTAACAATATCAGTGCACAAAAATATGTTAAGATATAATTATGATAATTAAGCCTTGGAGGGTTTCTTATGAAGGCTCAAAGAACTTCCACTAATTCCTCTTCTTATAGAGAAGGAAATAGGTCTTAAGGAAACCGCCTTTCAAATATGGAATTATTGTATTTACTAAAGGAATAATATTTATTTGGGTTATTTTTCGAGAAAAAGACATTTGTTGTACCTCTATACCTGCCCCAAATGCAATAGTATAGGAAATATGATATCTCAGGGAGATAGCTTTTATTGTAAGGCTTGTGACTATAGGGTATCTTATGGAGAGTCGGGATTCTTTAAGGCTTCTCAAAAGGAAAAGCTTTTCTTTGACAATACTGCTGATTGGAATTACTGGCAGAAAGCTCAGCTTGAAAATAAGATTAAAAATTTAGCTAAAGAGGAGCTAATATTTACAGATAAAGAAGCAATACTACTTAAAGGAGGACGACTTCACCCCCTTAAATTATATAGTATTGGATCCATAGAACTATATAAGGACAGACTCATGTTTTTAGGTAATCAAGGTAAAAAAGTAGAGTTTAATCTTAATAAAATACATGGCTTAAATATTCAATATAATAGGGTCTTCGAGTTTTATTATGAAGGTAGTTTATATAGGTTCACCTTTAAACATAGGGTAACTTCTGTTTATAAATGGGTGGAGGCAATAAATATTACTCGGGGCAATATATAAGGAGCAGTAAAAACTTATGCAGAAAATACTTTACGTTGGAATCGGAGGATTTATTGGTGCTTGTTTAAGATATATAATTTCTGTCAATTCACCTAAGCTATTTGGTACTCAGTTGCCTTATGGCACATTGATTGTTAATGTTTTAGGAGGGATAATGATTGGTCTTATAATGGAGTTTAGCTTAAATACAGCTTTAAATTTGTTCCTAAGCTTCGGGG
>Ga0209125_1002195_pt1 | contig 15671 bp, 13 predicted proteins | sample BarGraIncub1131A_FD_184503 | JGI IMG/M metagenome (GOLD analysis project Ga0209125, IMG submission 184503) | Arctic peat soil microbial communities from Barrow, Alaska - Barrow Graham LP Incubations 11-31A (SPAdes) (version 2) | ecosystem: Environmental > Terrestrial > Soil > Wetlands > Peat... | reverse complement strand
CCAATCGGTTCCTTCATGCGGCCAGGCCATCAGCACGCCATCTTGAATTTCCCATTCGGCAGGTAATCGTGGATTCACGGCAGTATCTCCAGTAGTTAAATGATTGCAGTGCCTGTATTTGAGCACTCTCAGTCCGTGACTATAGTACATTTACCCGTTGCCTTGCAAGGCTGGTTTTGCTGATTCAGGCAAACTTTTAGCATATTCTTTAACCACCGGTACCGAGTTTTAAGGATAATTTCAGGCTAGCTCTTAAACCTAGAAACGGCAGTTGAACCGCAGAACACGCCGAGAAAACCCGGATTTTTAAAAAAAACTTATTCACCTTCCTGGTTAAATCAATATGGCGTGTATCTGCGTCCATCGGCGGTTACCGTTTTTTTTGGGTTAAAACGTTGCGTTATTGTGTAAGTCCGATTCTATGCTGTTCATATGTAGAATCGGGTGGCGTTATTGGTGGGAAATGTGTACTGTGCACCGTCATGCTTGGCGTATATCAATTAACAAACAGTTAGACATCTTGCTCTGAAACGATCTCCTCCAATGTCCAATCTTTCAAACATCCCCTTCCCACCAGTATTAGACACCTCCAGCGGTGATATCATACGTGACTTTTTCAATCCCGCGCTCGCTGCATCGGTACGCTATGATCGCGGAGTTGGTTTCTTCAGCGCTTCATGGTTGCGGCTGGCAGCTAAGGGTATGACTGAGTTTGCTGCCAATAATGGCCTGGCTCGTTGGGTCACAAGTCCGATTCTTGGTGAAGCAGATTGGGAGGCATTACAGGAAGGGAGCGACGCTCGGCAAGATGAAGTGTTGAAACTGGCACTTGAAATCAGTATTGCCGACTTGAAGAAAACGCTTGAGCAAGAGACTCTTTCCGCTCTTGCCTGGCTGATAGCAGACGGTATCCTGGATTTCAAGCTGGCTATGCCGCGCAATAAGCTTGATCAGGGCGAATTTCACGACAAGTTTGGGATTTTCAGCGATTCAGAAGGCAATCAGGTCAGCTTTAACGGCTCGTACAATGATAGCGTTCAGGGCACGCGGAACTACGAATCGATAAAGATTTTCTGTTCCTGGCATCCGGTGCTGGACTTGTTGGTCAAGGCCGATAACGAGCGGTTTGAACGGCTGTGGAGTAACAAAGATGCCAATGTGCAGGTTTATGATTTACCGGAGGCGGCGCGGGCGGCAATCGTAAGGCTTCGTTCGTATGAGCGGCCCTATCCTGAACCGAACTGGAGCCAGTTAGAGCTGTTGGCCAACGAGAAGAGTAAAGCGCCTGTCTATAGCCCCACAAATCCGCATCTACCATTCGGCTTGGAAGTTCGGCCTTATCAGATAGAGGCGATTGATGCATGGTTTGCCCATGATTGCCGGGGACTGCTGGAGATGGCCACCGGCACTGGCAAGACGAAGACGGCACTGTCCGCCTCGGTCCGCTTGTTTGAACGCGAGAAACGATTGGCCGTCATTATTGCTGTTCCGTATCAGCATCTGGTTGATCAATGGGATACGGAAAGCCAGGAGTTCGGCTATCGCCCGATTCTGGCGTATCAGAGCAAGGCCAGTTGGTTTGATAAACTGAACAGCATGGTCATGGATTTCAGCTCTGGTTACCGCGAGCACTTTGCTGTTATCACCACCCATACCACATTTATTTCCCCCTATTTTCAGGCGACCATCGCCCGTTTGAACGGCCCTTCGCTGATCATCGCCGACGAAGCACACCATTTGGGAGCTGAACGGAGCCGTCAGAACTATCCGCATCAAATCCCGTACCGTCTGGCTCTTTCGGCAACACCGGATCGCTGGTTTGATGATGAAGGAACCGCTGCCCTGCGTGGTTACTTCGGCGAGACGGTTTTCTCGTTTCCTCTGGAAAAAGCTATTGGAGTTAGCCTGACGACGTATTACTACTATCCTCATCTGGTGCAGTTGACCGATGAGGAGCTGGAAGCCTATCAGGAGCTGTCTGCAAAGATTGCCCAACTTGCCGGACGGGATGATGAACGGGCGCAGGAGTCGTTGAAGATTCTGCTCATGCGTCGGGCTGAACTTCTGAACAATGCAGCAAATAAGATTGTCGAATTGTCGAAACTTATCGCTGACAGTGACCATATCGACCACACCCTGTTTTACTGCGCTCCCGGCCAGATCGACGACGTGCAGCGACTGCTCGGTTGGGAGCATGGGCTATTGGTGCAGCGTTTCACGGCAGAGGAAGATACCGGTGAACGCAAGCAGAGGCTTGCTGATTTTGGCAGTGGCGAAATTCAGGCGCTGGTGGCCATGAAATGCCTGGATATGCAGAGGGTGGGCGCACTTATGCGAATAGGAGGATACATTGAACAAACGTACACCGCATCGTGACGCACTTCGAATCCTATTTATCCTTAGAGCAGGCGGTACGCAGTGGGATGTTCCAGACGAACCTGAAATAGTGTCGATTTTCAAAGGCGAGGCTCGTCTGTTGGCTTTCGACTTCTGGATGAGAAACCCTGATTACTTAGCCGCTGAATTGCTGGATGTGTTTGAACAGAACGGTGATAACGTCTATCTACAGGCGGCAGAAACTATCTTTGAGAATGATGAGCCCGATTTGCGTCGTGTTCCTATGATACGTTATCTTTTCGGAGCCTATGATAAAATGGACGATTCCTTGTCGTTGCTCCGTTCGCGAGATCTCATCAGAATTACGGGTTTAAAAAGCAAAACAAAGGTGAAAGAAACAGACTTTCTTCTGACAGCGAAGGGAAAAGAAGTATGCACTTCTGCTGTCATTCAAGAGCCAATACTTAAGTGGTACTCCGATAGAGCCGAATTAGTCGCTAAAATTGCAGGCGAACGGGGTGGCACGGCACTGAAACAGCAGCAGTATGTGCGCACGACCTATGCTGAAACCAAGTATGGGGGAGTAATCCCTCCGATTACTTCTGAAGTTCGTCAGCGACTGAAACAACTCAAAGAAACGGCATAGGAGGAAACGAATGGCCAGATTGAACAAGGAGTGGATACAATCGATTGCTGACAGAGCGAAGAAGGATGTATGTCAAGTCGAGTCATTGCTCGCTTCCCGCCATATTGTGCCAACTCCTGTGTTGGCATCGCCACGACGGCTAATGCTCGTTGAGATTGCTTTTTCAGGGGTTAAGGATGGCGTCTCCGACGATGGTCCATTTGAATTCCGATGGGAGGGTTTAGGGAATGGCCTCTGGGCCATGCTGACCGACCAGAACTTGAGAGGTAAATCCTCAATTATGGAGATGGTTCGCTGGCTTATTCGCGGCAAACCATCGAGTAACCTTCAAGACGATGTTCGGCGCTGGGTTCATGGCGCTCGCCTCCGTTTTCTTTTGGATGACGTTGAACACGAGGTCTGTGCTCAGACTAAAGGTAGTGTCAGTGGCAGTTTGAAACGACTGAGTTCAAGCGGCAGTGAACACAGTACTCTTGCAACCTTTTCAAGCGAAAGTGAGTTTGAAGAGGTGATGGCTGACTTTTTTATGCGAGCATTGGCCATGGACGCAATCACTAATTGGCGAGAAAGTAGCAATGACGAAAAGGCTGGACAAACAATCACTCATGGATGGGTTGCATTCTCGGGAGCTATGTTCATTGGTACAAATTACGACGTTCTACTGGGAGACATGCCAGTAGAAACAGGGCTGAGCGCTCGACTAATGCAAATGTACCTTGGTCTTCCATGGGTATCGACTTTAGCTGCTGCCAAATCTGCACAAAAATCAGTGCTAAACGCTGCAGATCAAAAATCTCGCCAACGCGCAGTGAGTCAAAAAGTTAAACAAGTTCGTGTTGATAACCTCTCCGCTGATTTGGCAGCCAAACGCGACGATCTTTCACGAATACCCTCTGATAAATCTGTTCGTGACACTCTTTCTGCGCTGAACATTGAATATGCCGACACCAAACGTCAAGAACTCGCCATGCTGAAACGTCTCGAACGAGAAGTAGCTGCATTACTTCAAGTCGATGCTGCCTACCAAGAAGCTCGTCGTGATCTTCAAACACATTTGGACTCCATGGCGGCAGGCGCGGTGTTCCGCATTCTTGATCCCACTTGTTGTCCTCGATGCGACCATTCAATCGGTGAAGCCAAGAAAAAGCAGGAGAAATTGACCCACTGCTGTTCGGTTTGCGGTGAATCAATCTCGACCAGTGAAGATGCTGACTTGATGAAAATTGAGCTGGAGGGCCGTGTCAAAGCAATGAAAGCGGCACTCGACAATGCTACTCTCAATCAGCAAGATGCTCAGGTGAAGCTGACGATCCTGCAAAAGAGCATTGATAAGTTTCAGGATCAAATTGAAGAGAATACTGCGAAACTCGGATCGTTCGAACGTCGTCAAGAACTAATGATGGCCATTGCCGTTCTTGATGGTCGTCTTCAAGAAGCTGCATTCGTTCCAGAACCTGATAATGACATCAATGACGACGGAGATCTGATGATTCTTAACGCAATCGTCACTGAGACAAATGAAAGAGTTAATATTCAGCGCGAAGGACTATTGAAGGACGTGTCGGCTCGCTTAGTTCAATACGCACAACGCTTTGGCATGCATAACCTCTCCGAAGCGTCGCTCAAAGGGAACGCTAACCTTTATTTGGTAAAAGGCGGTGCTCCAACCAGCTATAGCAAGGTTACCGAAGGCGAGAAACTAAGGCTCAAAGTGGCAACCATATTGGCAATGATCGAGGTGGCCGAACAGCGCGGCATTGGCCGTCACCCAGGGCTGCTCATGATTGACTCACCAGCTTCCCAAGAAGTTTCACCTGAAGATGTTGATCAGTTGATCACGGGACTTCAGCTCATATCCCAAGAGTTACCCCACTTCCAGGTATTCGTCGCTGGACGGACCTCAACGGCGATTACGGAACATGTACCGGCTGAAAATCGTCGTGAGACCTCAAATTCAGGCTTCTTATGGTGAGTCAATAATGGCAAGGGCATTGAACCCGCTTGAAGCAAAACTAATCATTGCTCTTGAAGCTGGCCAAGAACTGTCCCTGGCCGATTTGGGCGGTGTTGGCGTCTTGCTATCGTCAGCAAAGGCTTTGGGGGCGTCCCCTCTGATGCCTGAATTATTGTCACTCATGCTGAATCATTGGCAACAGGGCATCTCGACAGATCGAATCGCGCTGAAGGCGGCCCTTCAAGATTTACTAGAGGCAGCAACAATTGACTTCGCATTCATGGAAGCTGTTGATGTGCTCGATACCTATCGCCCTTTGCCTGATGAATCCGACGAAATGTGCTTCGCAATTTTTTTAGCCAAAGCTGGCCAAACCAAGAATGGTATGTCCGGATTAGCTCGCGGTGCAGCTCTCGATGGTGCTTTCCGCTGGGCTACTTCAAACCGGCGATGGCAACTCAGGCTCATTGATTATTTGCTTGGATTGTCGGTAGATGATGACCCTGATTTCTTAATACATGCGGCTAAAATATCGGGGGTCGCCTATTCTCACTGGCGTGAGAGGGAACTGTTGCCGGTACTGTCACAGCTCGTTGAAGTCGGTGCAGCGAACGCGGAGGCCACATTCGAATTGGGCATGGCAAATCTTGCTGACGCATTGGACTCGCCGCATCGTGAGGAGGCACACTCCTTATTCCAAATTGCAAAGAGCTGGTTTGAGCGATCCGTATCTGCTTCCGTGAGTAGGCCTGAGGCATCCCTTTACCACGAATGTCTGGAACTTTTGTCTGACTTTCATGCAGGGTTAGACCGCCGACACTTGGCTGAAGTTAGAGACCGAGTGTGCCTATACGCGTTCGAGTTGAAGGCGTGGCATGATTCCTCCGATTCCCCTTCATGGCTAGGTTCACGACGAACCGAAGCTGCTTGCTGGAACGTCCTGGCAAGCATGTTAACCGGATTAGTTGAACATCTTGATGAAGCAAGTTGGTGGGAACCGGCGGTCGTGATTGAACAGCACATTTTAGCAGCCTACAACGCCGGACGAAGCGTTCTGAAGCGCAATCGAAACAGAAGTCTGGAAGAGTTGTTGCGACCGCGCATAGCGGCCACTATCGCCACCCGTGAGGGGCAAGCTTATCTACTCAAGGGATGGCTGCAGCGCAATGCGAGCCATAAGTGGGCAGATGAGGCACATGAATTAATCGCCCAAATCGATTGTCTGCTGGAAAATGGAAGTAAACCGGAAAACCCTATTGAGGCGGCGGACGTCTGGCCTCCGCTCGCCGCCTTGATTGCACAGGATCATCTGCCACCCGAGATCAAAAAACGATTATTCAATGCGGTTTCAAATGCATTTTCACTCCATCTCGAAAATCTTACGATGGCAGAGATAAATGTTATTGCGGCATGCCTGGAATCGGTGGAAAAACACCCTGATTATCGAAACAATCCCCACGGTGCAAGACTTTTTGATACTGCATTGTTGTGGACCGTGCGGTTTCTTTACAATCGCCTCGAAGTCACCAAGAAAGACGACCCCAGCGTTAGTTACTTGTTTGAAAAGGAAGGTGGAAAGCTTCCTCACGAGGATGAGCTGCAACACGATTATTTTCGCTGGATTTCGACTGTTGCAGCAGGTTCTGATCTGGAACCTACCAATCAAGGCGGCGGTCGCGCCGACCTTCGTCTGAAGTCCAGCGGTGAGCGCTTGATCATTGAGGTCAAGCGAGAAACCCAGGATTGTTCATTCGATGCCCTTGCGACTTACTATTCAGCGCAGACAACAGACTACCAGAACGTCAGTATTCGTTTGGGAATACTACTTGTGTTAGATCTAGCGACGTCTAATCGCGAAGGTACTCCGCATATCACTAGTCTTGTTCAATCAAGAAAGGTGCAGAGAATTGGTGAAGATCAACCCCGGCATATCATTATCGTTAAAGTACCAGGGCGGCGAATGCGCCCAAGTGATCTTACGAAACTCGCCAAATTGGGTAAACAAAACACAAAAGGGAAGTCTGAGTAAACGGGGCGTAAAGAGAAGGGTCAGCGTAAAGAGAAGGGCAGGTCTCAACCGAATACATTTCCAATTTTTGTACAGTGTTGAGACCTGACCCTGCTCACTCTTGCTGCCTGAAGTTGGCTGTAAGGGCAAAACAGGTTCAAGTACAGGCGGTGTAAAGTGAAATTGCCTGATAGCATAATCTATATCAAAGATAATCAACAAGTTCAGGATGGTGGCAAATGGCAGAAAGACAGATAGGAAGCGCACAAAAAGCGGTGCTACGTAACATGATAAAGCATGGGGGGACATGGAATGTTGGTTGCGGGTGGGTATGGGATACAGAGCGAGGAACTATCCTAATTATAGAATCTCTGGTGCGACGTGGGCTGGTACGAAAAGTAATTGTTGAAAAACTGTATGATCGGTATGAACTCGTATGAATATTTGAATTTTTGGTGGTTTAGGAAAGTTGCTCAACTAGGCTGAAACAGGATCAGAGCCAACAGCGGAGTGAACATTTCCACATTACTGATCTTTATAGAAAACGGAAGAACTTAACCTGTTTTTACACCCAAATTCAGAGACCAGATATTTATCCGCGAGAACTGAGTGTCATAAAATTTGATAGCTTAAATTCCGTTCTGAATTTTTTTGGAGTTCAATATATGATCGAACATTACATAAAAAATTTCTCTACTCTCAATTCTGATTCAAACCGCTCACGCTGGCCAGCAGTGACCAATAATCGCGCACCGCATAAGCCGCTTTTACTGCTGGCCGTAATTGACCTCATTGCCCAAGGGATCATCAAAACCAACTTCATAGAATTCACTCCCGACTTAGGAGAACTCTTTAATATCTACTGGTCGCGCGTCATGCCGTCAGATCTACGGTCTAACATCATCCTTCCGTTTTACCATCTCAAAACTGACAAATTCTGGCATCATGTCTCAAATCCAGGGATGGAAACAATCCTTGCCGCCACCCGGCAGATTCGGGGCATTACGCAGTTAAAGGAAATCGTAATGGGAGTTCGGCTGGATGACGAGCTGTACAAACTGTTGTGCCATGAAGAATCACGGAATCTGTTGCGTACTGTCCTTATCGAAAAGTACTTTGCGCCGGAATTGCATGCCGGACTGGTCGAACAAGGACTCATTAACAAAGAGGCCTTTCAGTACAGTCAGACTCTGCTGGAGAACTCTCGTCATCAACGGATTCAGGAAGATCCTGACTCGGAAAAGTACGCCCCGGCAGTACGGGATCAGGCATTCAGACGTGTCATTGTTAGCATGTATGATCACCGCTGTGCTGTCTGCGGCATTCGCATGCTGACGCCTGATTGCCATACCGTGGTTGACGCCGCACATATAATGCCCTGGAGCCTTACGCATAACGATGCTGTGCAGAACGGCATGGCTTTGTGCCGACTGTGTCATTGGACATTTGATGAAGGTTTGATCACAGTATCCGGCTCTTACGCTGTACTCGTCTCAAAACAGTTGTCTGCAAACAACAATATCCCCAGCCATATGATGACCCTCTCCGGTCGCGGAATAATCGGACCTTCCGAACAAACGTTATGGCCTGCCACGGACTCGCTCCACTGGCATCAGCAAAATATTTTTCGGAAATATTGACTATTGCCATACTGCTTATTTTTACCCAAAAAGCATCAACCAGACGGCTCGCGCCAGCAACCTCCCTATCTATGCCCATCGCCTGACACCACTGCACAAAAACAGCTTCTGGGTCAACCTGATTGGTAAAGGCTACCCCGCGCCAAGCCGCAATTTCCGCTGGTGTACGGAACGCTTGAAGTTCGAGCCGGTCAACCGCTTTATCTCCGAGTATGTCGATAAATGGGGAGAGGCAACTGTTGTTCTTGGTGCCCGCCGGGACGAGAGTTCTTCTCGCGCCCAGGTGTTGAGCAGCAAGGCGCGGGATCACATGGGGCTTTCCAAACATCCGACGCTACCGGCTGCCTTTGTCTTTACCCCCATTGAAGAGATGACGACGGACGATGTCTGGTCATACCTGCTAAATCATAAATGCCAGTGGGGCGGCAATAACCGTGATCTTGCGGCCATGTATCAAAATGCCAGTGGTGGCGAGTGCCCGATGGTGGTTGATAAATCGACGCCGTCGTGCGGCAGCAGCCGTTTTGGTTGCTGGACCTGTACATTGGTTCAGCAGGATACCACTATGGAAAATCTGATCGATAATGGCGAAGAATGGATGACGCCGTTATTAGAGTTCCGGGACTTTTTGAGCGAAACCCAGAATGTAGAAAAGAAGACGATCTATCGTAGCCACAAACGCCGTGACGGCAGAATTTCTTATGTGCGGGACGGGACACGGATTGCCTATGGCCCGTATAAGTTGGAGTGGCGCAAGGTGTTTCTTGAGAGGCTTTTACAGATCCAGAATGAAGTCCGGAAAAGCGGCCCTGATCCCAATGTCAGCCTGATTTCCTTTGAAGAGCTTGAGTACATCCGCGATTATTGGCGGGAAGAGGAGTGGACAGATTCCGTCCCGGAAATTTACCGGCAGACCATCGGTAATGATCATACTTGGCTGCATGATGACGGCGTTAAATTCTCTCAAGAAGATTTTCAACTGCTCAAACAGCTTTGTGACGAGGAAGGTATCAATCTTGGCCTACCGACAAAATTGATCGACCAGGAACGGCGAATGCAGAGTATGAGCCGCCGCGCAGGTATTTTGCAGAAGATTGACAGAATCATCAATGAAGATTGGGACACCGAAGAAGAAATTCTGGAATGGCTAGGGTCGCAAAATGATATTTAATACACTGACAGTGACAAACCTTGGCAACTTTTCCGGTACGCATGTGTTGCGCCTTCGCCCAAGCGACTCCATAGAACTTAAACCGATCATTCTTTTTGGTGGACTGAACGGCGCGGGCAAAACCACCATCTTTGACGCTATCAAGCTCTGTTTGTATGGTTCTGAAATGTTCGGTTCAATCGGCTCTGCCAAGTATCAGGAGTACCTGAAACAGAAGATACACAACTCCAAAGTTACCATTGTTCAACCAAACAACGCCTCGATTGCGGTTGAATTCGAATATGCCCATCAGGGAACCACCAGCAGTTACCAGGTGGAACGCATGTGGGAAACCTCCGGCCAAAGGGTAATTGAAACCCTGACCATAGAGAAAAACGGCCTTCCACTTGATGATGTTGAAAAGGATTGTTGGCAGGATTTTATCAAGGAGATTATCCCGCTGGGGTTATCGCAATTGTTCTTTTTTGACGGCGAAAAGATCCAGAGAATGATGTCTGACGACAGCAATGAAGAGCTGAAAAGATCGATCTTGACACTGCTAGGTCTTGATCTGGTAGAACGTCTGCAAGCGGATTTGAAGATCTACCGTGGCAAGTATTTAAAAGGCACTTCTGCGGATGTTTTTGTTCAGGATATATCCGACTTGGAAGAGCAGCGGGAAGAAATTGATAATAAAATTCGGCTGATTCTTGATGACAAGGCATGTCATCAGAATTCGATTCAGCAGCTTAGTGCGCGGATTGCCGATTACCGGGACAAAATGGCGGCGCAGGGTGAAGGATATTATCGGAACCGGGTTAGCCTTGAAGAGAAGAAGAGTAGTCTGGAGTACGACATTGATTCGATCAAGGATAAATTGCGCGAGCTGGCCGCCGGGCTGCTGCCGCTTGCCATTGCCTCTTCGTATGCGTTGAAGCTGAAAAAACAGATTGAGGATGAAAGCAAGTACAAGGCTAACGCGCTGCTTTCCGAAAACCTCAAGAAAAAACACCATGACATGCTTGCGATCATCGATTCTTCCGGCTTTCTGAAGATGGATGGGTTTGATTCGGGTACGCTGAGAAAGGTCAAAGCAAAGCTCAAAACCGAGATTGAAACGCTTTTTTCAGTGGAAACCAAACAGGAAAAACAACCGGAGATTTTCGGTTTTTCCCAGAAGCAGGCTTTGGAAATACTGGGCTTGATTGATAAGGCCATCAACGCGATTCCGTCGGAAATGGCTGTGTTGACCGATTTGTATGAGATGAAATTCCGGGAGTTGCAGGATGTCGTTGCGCAGCTCTCTAGAGTGCCGGATGATGAGTTTATCAAGCCGATGTACGAAACGCTGGACGCCCTGAATATTGAACTTGGCGGGCTGACTGAAAAGCAGGCAAGTCTGGATGCGCAACATGCAGAGCTGACCAATGCCAAAAATGAGCTGGAACGCAGGATTGAGCAGATAAACAGCAAGATGAAGGCTTCATACGAGTTGAATGAAAAGCAGCAACTGGTGCTGAAAGTGGAAAAAGTGCTGGCAAAATATCACCTCCATCTTGCCAAACAGAAAATCCAGAGCTTGCAGGAGGAGTTCACGAAGCTGTTCAGGGTGCTCCATCGCAAGGACGATATGATTGCCGGAATCAGGATCGACCCGGAAACGTTCAATGTCACGCTGTATGATCGCAAGGATAACGCCATCAGCAAAAACAGCCTGTCGTCTGGTGAGCTGGAAATTTACGCCATGGCCATGCTGTGGGCTTTGGCAAAGACCTCCGGGCAAAAGCTGCCGTTCATTGTCGATACGCCGCTGGCCCGCCTGGACTCGAAGCACCGGGACAATCTGATCAAGTTGTTCTTTCCCCATGCCTCGCACCAGATGATGATTTTTTCCACCAATACGGAAGTTGACCAGCAATACTTCAACCAGCTCCGCCCACATGTGGCGCATGCCTACAACCTTGAGTATTGTGAAGAGAGTAAATCAACCGTGGTAAAGGAAGGTTACTTTTGGAATTGAACGGACTGGAATTCAAACGGATCAAGCTGTCTCAGGAATCGACCAAGAAACTGCAACTGTTCAAGAGCCGCACCGGCCTGACGCCGAACATCGCCTGCCGTCTTGCTTTGGGCATTTCCATTGCCGAGAACAACATGCCTTCTCTGGAGCTTTTCACCGAGGAGTCAGGGCAGGAAATCAACCGATATACTCTCTTCGGCGAGCATGAGCTGGTTTTGACGTCGTTGTTCATTCAATGGTGCCAGGAGAAGCATATCAAGGCCAAAGACCGCGAAGAATATTTCCTCGCTCATATCAATCGCGGTGTTGAGTTGCTGGTGAACCGGGTGCGGGGACTGGAAAATCTGGCTCAGTTGATAAAGGTGAATTGAACCATGGAAGAGCCTATTTATCTCGATCATAACGCCACAACGCCGATGGACAAGCGGGTGCTGGAGAAGATGCTGCCTTACTTCTGTGAGGTCTACGGTAATGCCGCCAGCATCGATCATCTGCATGGTGCACGGGCAAAGGATGCGGTCAGCAGTGCCAGGGAGAGTCTTGCGAAAGGGCTTGGCTGCCGTAAAGAGAGCGAAATTGTCTTTACCAGCGGTGCGACCGAATCAAATAACCTGGCCTTGATCGGTGCCTTCCGGCGTTTTAAGGATAAGGGCAACCACATTATTTCAACGGCAATTGAACATCCTGCCGTGCTGGATACCCTGAATTATTTGCAAAGTGAGGGAGCGGAGATAACACTGTTGCCCGTGGACAGCGACGGTTTTGTTGATCTTGAAACCCTGGAAAAGGCGATTAGGAAGGAGACTATTCTGATCTCGGTGATGTTTGCCAACAACGAAATCGGCACCATTCAGCCGATCAAGGAAATTGGCACATTAGCTAAATCGAAGGGGATCATCTTTCATACCGATGCAGCCCAGGTGGTGGGGCATGAAAAAATCAACGTCTATGATATGAATATCGATCTGCTCTCCTTTAGTGCCCATAAATTCTACGGGCCGAAAGGGGTAGGGGGGCTCTTTGTCCGTTCTTATTCCCCGTTGATCAAACTAAGTCCTATCGCTTTCGGCGGCGGCCATGAAAAAGGAATGCGATCGGGCACCCTGAATGTGCCGGGCATTGTCGGGATGGCGGAAGCGCTCTTGTTGGCTAACAAAGAAATGAAAAAAGAAAACAGCCGACTGAGAGAGGCCGCAAACTTGATCTTTCAGCAACTCCAGCAAACCTTTCCTGACATTAAGCTGAACGGACACCAGCAAAACAGGCTTGCCCACAACCTCAGTCTCACCATTCCCGGCGTAGAGGCAAAGGCCTTGATCCACTTGCTGAAAAACAAACTATCCTTCTCTGCAGGTTCTGCCTGCTCGACCATTAAAGTTGAACCGTCCCATGTACTGCAAGCCATTGGCCTCAGCGATGATGAAACCTTTCATACAATACGGTTGGGGCTGGGGCGATCAACAAGGGATGCCCACACAATTTCCAATATTTTGATTGATGGGATTCGCCACGTGAGGTGATAAATGCCTCGCTTCATCGTCCAACAACATTACGCTGCCATCTCCACTTTTAGAATTCTGCGGTGTCCTAAAATTGTGGGCCGTCCCAGAAGGGGCATCAATGAACCCGATAGAATTTTCCAGTTTTAATTAATGCAGCCATTAACAGTCTCCCATAAGGTCAACTTGACATAATATATCTTATGGGACAAATACAAAATCGATTACAACGTCGTTTACAATTAGCTTGCATTTTCAATGTACTCTAAGTAATGTATCAAAGTTCGCATCAAACGCATTATGAGGAGCTGGACAAGGTATGAAAGAAGAAGCAATTGAAGTTGAAGGAACCGTAATCGAGCCGTTACCAAACGCAATGTTCCGAGTTAAACTCGAAAATGAGCATGTTGTCCTTGCTCATATTTCCGGTAAAATGCGTAAATACTTTATCAAGATTCTTCCTGGCGACAAGGTTACCGTTGAGCTTTCACCTTACGATCTCAGTCGGGGCCGTATTACCTATCGCGCCAAATAAGCTGATCACGTTCTAATTGATATACACAGGCCCGTCCGTTTTGGAGGGCTTGTGTTGTTTCAAAATACACACTCTGCGAGGAACGAATGTATACCGTAGCTGATTTAAAAAAAGGGTTAAAAATAATACTGGATGGCGACCCATATCTGGTTGTCGCATTTGACTTTGTGAAACCGGGCAAAGGTCAGGCTCTCTATCGCACCAAGATGCGTAATATGATCAACGGATCACTGCTTGACCGAACGTATCGCTCTGGAGAATCTTTTGAACCTGCCAGTATGGAAGAGCGTACGATGGAGTATCTCTATAAGGAAGGCGAGCACTATACCTTCATGGACCAGCAGACGTATGAGCAGGTCGTAATGGAAGAAGAAACTCTCGGAGATGCGAAAAACTATTTGCTTGAAAATCTAAAGGTCGAAGTTATGCTCTTCGGAGAAAAAGCTATCGGTATCTCTCTGCCGAACTTTGTAAATCTTCGTGTGTCAGCAACCGAACCGTGGGCCAAAGGTGACACCAGCGGCAACGATTCTAAGCCGGCCACCGTTGAAACCGGCTACGTCCTGCGTGTTCCCCCTTTCATTGAAGAAGGCGAACTGATCGTTATCGATACCCGCACCGGCGAGTACTCAACTCGCGTCAAGGGATAAACTGTGAAGATGGACGCTTTGTGGTTACGAGCGAATGTAATAAAAACAGTACGTGATTTTTTCTGGGAGCGGGGGTTTCTCGAAGTTGAGACCCCCCTTCTTATTCCCGCTAACGCCCCTGAAGAACATATCAACCCGATTATCACCCTCCCCTCCTGGCAGCTTCAAACCTCACCGGAAATCTGTATGAAGCGCCTTCTCTGCAGCGGTCACCAGAAACTGTTTCAGATATCCCGTTGCTGGCGTTCTAATGAGCGAGGCTCCCGCCATCTATCCGAATTTACGATGCTGGAATGGTATCGGGCCGGCTGTGATTACCAGACCCTGATGACTGATTGTGAGGAGTTACTGCAGTATGTCGCCGCTTCATGTCGGCCTGATAGCCACTGCTTTGTGCGAAACTCGGCGCAGATCAGTCCATTCACCCCCTGGCAGCGTATAACTGTTCAGGAGGCGTTTTTACGCTTTGGGCAGGTGGATGTATGGGACTGCCTCAGAAAAGGGCTTTATGAGGATATACTGACGGCGGTCATCGAACCGGCGCTGGCCGGATTTGGCTCGCCGGTTATCTTGATGGACTATCCGGTTGAATTGGCTGCCCTGGCTCGCGTAAAACCTGACAACAGGGATCTGGCAGAACGCTTTGAGCTGTATGTCGGCGGACTGGAACTGGCGAACGGTTTTAGCGAACTTAACGATCCCCATGAACAACGCCGCCGTTTTGAAGAGGCCAACTGTTCGCGCCGCAACGCCGGAGAGGAAGAACTGCCGCTGCCGGAGCCGTTTCTTCATACCCTTGCAACGATGCCGGAGTCGGCCGGTATTGCCCTGGGCGTTGATCGGCTGGTGATGCTGACGGCAGGAGTTGACACTATCGATGAGGTCGTGGCATTTACTCCTGAAGAGTTGTGATATCTTCGTAGAATACCTGTTCACCGGTATAGGTACGAAGCTGCAGCATGTTTCCTCGTATTGTTACATCATCCGGAAGAATAGCAACCTTCCCCTTCCCCCCCGGCAGATCAATGACATAATGGGGCACAGCCAGACCGGATATGTGACCGCGTAATCCCCGTATTATTTCCAGACCGGTTCGAACCGAGGTTCTGAAGTGGGCAGTTCCCTGCACGAGGTCCATCTGATGCAGATAATACGGCCTGACCCGTAGTGAGAGCAGTCCGGTCATCAAGCTCCGCATGATCTCAACCGAATCGTTAACCCCCTTCAGTAGC
>Ga0209125_1002194_pt1 | contig 15674 bp, 17 predicted proteins | sample BarGraIncub1131A_FD_184503 | JGI IMG/M metagenome (GOLD analysis project Ga0209125, IMG submission 184503) | Arctic peat soil microbial communities from Barrow, Alaska - Barrow Graham LP Incubations 11-31A (SPAdes) (version 2) | ecosystem: Environmental > Terrestrial > Soil > Wetlands > Peat... | reverse complement strand
AGAATATCTTTGCCGGGCAATACCACACTGCCTTTAAGGGTAGGGGTATGGCTTTTTCAGAGGTGAGGGAATACCAATATGGAGACGATATCCGAAGCATCGACTGGAACGTAACTGCTCGTTTTAATCATCCTTACGTCAAGATGTTCGAAGAAGAACGTGAAATGACTGTGATGTTGCTCATAGATGTTTCAGGAAGTCGTATGTTTGGTACGGATAAGCAATTGAAGCAAAGCATGATTACTGAAATTGCAGCAACACTTGCTTTCTCAGCCATCCAGAACAACGATAAAATTGGAGTCATTTTTTTCTCAGATAAGCTTGAAAAGTTTATTCCTCCCAAAAAAGGAAGGAAACACATCCTGTTCATTATTCGTGAATTGATTGACTTTCAACCGGAAAATACACAAACAAATATTCCCGGAGCGCTTCGCTATCTGACAAATGTCATTAAAAAGCGCAGTACCGCCTTTGTGATTTCCGATTTCATTGATACAAAAGATTTCCAGACCGATTTAACCATAGCAAACCGCAGACACGATATCGTAGCCATACAGGTGTATGATAAGCGGGAAACGGAATTGCCTCCTGTCGGACTCGTCCGGGTGAAAGATGCAGAAACCGGCGAAGAACGTCAGATTGATGCTTCTTCCCGAGCCGTGCGTAACGCATACAGGCAATGGTGGACCAATCAGCAGGAAAAATTGAATCAGGATTTTAAGAAAAGTAAAGTGGACTCCGTGTCTGTTTCTACGGATCAGGATTATGTAAAGGCGCTGATAGGGCTTTTTAGTATGAGGCGCTAATCGGTTGAAAACGAATATTTTATAAACAAATATGTTTAATTATAAAAGAAGTCTGGTTTCTTTGGTTCTGACTGCTTGTCTTTTGCCGGTATGTGCACAAGAAGTGAGTGTTAAAGCGACCATCGATTCTACCGTATTGCTTATTGGACAGCAATCAAAGATGCATCTGGAAATATCCGGACCAGCCTCGTTAAAATACTCTTTTCCCATTTTTCAGGGAGATACCCTGGTAAATGGCATAGAGATTCTGCAAACAGGACGTTTGGACACATTGGAAATAAACCACAATCTGATACACCTGAAAACAGATTATATCATAACCTCTTTTGATTCGGGGTTGTATTATATTCCTCCGGTTAAAATAGTTGCCGGTTTAGATACCGTTGAAAGTAACTACTTGGCACTAAAGGTAATGACCTATAGTGTGGACACCACCAAAGTTTCCATTTTTGATATTAAGGGTGTACAAAAACCACCATTCGTATTGGGCGACTATTATATGCTGATACTTTGGTTCCTTTTAGCTTATGTGCTTATACTCCTTATTATATGGTATATTCTAAGGAAGAAATATGGCTTGTCAAAAGCTGAATCTAAATTGGATCAACCGCTTTTGCCGCCTCACGTTGTGGCCATCATGGAATTGGACAGACTTAAATCCGAAAAAATCTGGAAAATCGGTAAGAACAAGGAATATTATACCTCATTGTCTGACATTCTGCGAAAATACATACAAAGACGTTTCCAGATCAATGCTTTGGAAATGACTACGGATGAAATCCTGTCTCTTTTCAAGCGAGATAGAAGTACACAGTCAGTCTATAAAAACTTACGTCAGATTCTTCAACTGGCCGACTTGGTAAAATTTGCCAAGATTCAGCCTATTGAAAATGAAAATGAAATAAGCATCATGAATTCTTATTTGTTTGTCAATCAGACGAAAATTGAAGAAATTGAACCGATTGAAGAAATGAAAGAGGTAAATCAGGAAGAAACCGCTGAAGAAGATTCAAATAAGGGGACTGAATATGATGAATTGAATAAATATCGACCAAAATGATACTTGCAAATCCGTATTATCTCTATTTATTGCTGTTGATTGTACCGACTGTAATCTGGTACGTCCTCAAGCGAAAAAAACGCTATCCTACGCTTCAGGTATCAAACAGCTTTGCGATTCAAGGACTTAAACCTTCCTGGAAAAACCGCCTGGAACATGTCCCATTTGTTTTACGCATGTTGGCTTTTACCCTGATAGTCGTTGTTTTGGCACGTCCACAATCAACAAACAGTTGGTCAAACGTGTCTACCGAAGGAATTGACATCGTTGTGGCTCTCGATATTTCCAGCAGTATGCTGGCAGAAGATTTGAAGCCCAACCGCCTGGAAGCAGCTAAAAGAGTGGCTTCATCCTTCATTAACAGTCGACCCAATGACAACATCGGTCTGGTAGTCTTTTCTTCTGAAAGTTTTACCCAATGTCCGCTCACGACCGATCATGCTGTACTGCTGAATCTTTTTGGAGGCATTCAGAGCGGAATGATCGATGATGGTACTGCCATCGGTTTGGGACTTGCCAATTCTGTTAACCGCATCAAAGATTCAAAAACCAAATCCAAAGTGATCATTCTTTTGACCGATGGATCCAACAACAGTGGTGATATCGACCCAATTACAGCTGCAGGCCTTGCTAAAACATTCGGAATCAGGGTTTACACCATTGGTATAGGAACAAAGGGGAAAGCACCTTATCCATTTCAGACAGCGTATGGCGTCCAATATCAGAACATAGATGTGGTCATAGATGAATTACCTTTGAGACAAATAGCTTCCATTACTGGCGGTCAATATTATCGTGCTACCGACAACAGCAGATTGAAGAGTATTTACAATGAAATTGATAAATTGGAAAAAACGAAGATGAGGGTGCACGAGTACAGCAAAAAGAATGAAGAATACCGCATTTTTGGTCTCGCTGCATTGATCTTGCTGCTTATGGAAATTTTGCTCCGCAACACCGTCTTACGTCGTCTTCCTTAATGCTAAAAAATCAGAACTATGTTTCGTTTATCGAATCCCGAATATCTTTCTTTATTGCTGCTGATTCCTGTTTTGGCATTACTTTTTATTGCTGAAAACAGAAAGCGGAAAAAACGACTGAAAATCTACGGCAATCCGGAGATTATCAATCAGTTGATGCCTGATGTATCCTACAGACGTCCCTGGTTAAAGTTTAGTCTTCAGCTATTGGCTATCATGATTTGTATTTTCATGGTTTGTGGGCCACAATTTGGCTCAAAACTGGATAAAACTCAACGCAAGGGTGCAGAAATAATGATAGCACTTGACGTCTCCAATTCTATGATGGCCGAGGATATCACACCCAATCGTCTGGAAAAATCCAAACAAATCCTATCCAAATTGGTGGACAAGTTGAAAGATGATAAAATCGGTCTGGTTGTATTTGCAGGAGATGCATTTACACAGCTCCCTATAACCAGTGATTATGTTTCTGCCAAAATGTTTATGAGCAGCATCACACCTGCACTTGTACCAAGACAAGGAACAGCCATTGGTTCAGCCATCGATTTATGCGTACGTTCATTCCCAACCAAAGGAAAAGCTGAACGAGCAATCATTCTGATCACCGACGGTGAAAATTTCGAAGATAATGCTGTGGAACGTGCCAAGGAAGCCCTGGATCAAGGTATTAAAACGCATGTTATCGGTATGGGACTCCTAAAGGGCGCTCCGATACCTATGGCAAACAGCAGTGATTTCCGCAAGGACAAAGACGGAAATGTCGTCATCACCAAGCTGAATGAAAAAATGTGTCAGGAAATCGCCGCTGCCGGAAATGGCACCTATGTGCGATCGGACAATACCAATAGTGCTTTAAGAGCTATTACCACCGAATTGGATAAAATGACAAAAGCAAACATTGAATCATCCATTTACAGCGAATACGATGAACAATTTCAAGGTTTGGCATGGATCATCCTGATCGTATTGCTTATAGATGTGTTCATTCTGGAGCGAAAGAACAAATACTTACGCAAAGTTAAACTGTTTTGATTATGAAGAAATTTCAATATATAGCAGCCGCATTTTTTTTACTCTTTTCACTGAGTATGCAAGCTCAGAAAATGGAGCGTCAAAGTGTTCGTCAAGGCAACAAACTCTACGAACAAAAAAAATTCACAAAAGCTGAAATAGCCTATCGACAAGCCCTGGAAGTAAATCCAAATTCCACCTTCGCCTCCTACAATCTGGGCAATGCCCTTTACAAACAAGAAAAAGGGAAAGAGGCTTTAGAACTCTATCAGAAGTCCCTCAGCCGTGAGGTGGACCCTATGAAAAAGTCGGCCATTCTGCACAATTCCGGAAATGTGTTTATGCAGACCAAGGAGTACGAAAAGGCTGTTGATTCTTATAAAACATCTATGAGGTTAAACCCCAATGACAATGAAACCAGGTACAACCTGGCTATGGCTCAGGCTCTTCTGAAAAAGCAACAACAGCAAAACAAAGACAATAAGAAAGATCAGAAGAAAGACCAGCAGCAGCAACAAAAACAGCAACAACAGCAGGATCAGCAAAACAAGCAAAACCAGCAGAAACAAGAACAGCAAAAGCAACAGCAGGAACAAGTTTCCAAGGAAAAAGCAAAACAAATGCTGGATGCCCTGAGTCAGGATGAAAAGGATACTCAGGAAAAAGTCAAAAAGCTTCAAATGCAACGAAGCAAAACAAAGAAAACGGACAAAGACTGGTAAAAAAATTTAACTTTGTATTCTATAAAAATAGTATTTAAATCATATGAGGAATAAACTGCTACTGGTATTCGTATGGATGTTCACTTGTCTTAGCAGCGTCATTTACGCAGCTGATGGAGTCACATTCACAGCCGATGCTCCAAGAACGGTAGTCATGGGGCAAAATTTCAACATTGTCTATACGTCAAATACTGAGACTAAAGATTTGCGTATTGCCGAATTCAATAATTTTGAAATTCTATCCGGCCCCTTCACTTCGACGATGAGTAGTACCAGCATAGTGAATGGTCAATATTCATCTTCCACTACTTTCCGGTTCACCTACGTTTTGGCACCTCAAAAAATAGGTACGTTCAATATACCGGCAGCTACGGCCACCATCAAAGGCAGCAAATATTCAAGCAACATCCTGACCATTAAGGTTCTGCCTGAAGATAAATCTGGAAGCAGCAACAGCCAATCTTCACAGAGCAGCGAATCCGCAGCATCCTCCTCCCAAAGTGTTTCATCCGATCAGATTTTTATCCGGGTCATTCCATCAAAATCAAATGTAACTGAACAGGAAGGTCTTGTCCTCACCTATAAGATTTATACGAAAGTTGATATTTCCGGATTTGAAAACATTAAATTTCCAGAACTCGTAGGTTTCATGTCCCAGGATATCGATTTGGGCCAACAACAATGGGGATTGGAAAACTACAATGGGAGCAACTATCGTACAGCTGTTCTCAAAAAAACGATTGTTTTTCCCCAGAAAAGCGGCACCATTACCATCAATAAAGGCACCTTTGATGTAGTTGCAAGGATTAGAAATTCAAATGCAAGAAGCAGAAGTATTTTTGAAGACTTTTTTGAAACGTACACCGATGTCAAAAAGAAAATATCATCCAACAGCCTGAATATTCAAGTAAGCCCACTACCTTCCGGTAAACCGAAAGATTTTTGTGGTGTCTCCGGCAATCTGACCATGAGTTCGTCTATAACCACGACAAAGGTTAAAGCCAATGAAGCGGTCACCATTAAGATTAAAATAGCCGGTACTGGCAATCTGAAAATGATTCCTTCACCTGAGCTCGTTTTTCCTGCCGATTTTGAAGTGTATGACCCCAAAGTGGACAATGCATTTCACAATACAGCCAATGGCGTGACAGGGACCAAAACAATAGAATATTTGGTTATCCCGAGGTTTGCCGGTACGTTTGAAATTCCGGCAGCCACCATCAGTTATTTTGATACCTCAACCAGAAGCTATAAAACACTGAGTACAAATAGCTACAAGCTTGAAGTGGCAAAAGGAGAGGGCGGAGCTCAATCGGTCTCCGGAAATTTCGCAGATCAGGAAAAAGTTCGTTTATTGGGTTCAGACATACGTTATTTGAAAAAAGAGGTAAAATTAGATAAACAGATCCATCTTTTTTATGGAAAAACCGGATTCTGGCTTTGCTACATTCTTCCACTTTTACTCTTTTTAATCATCCTGATTGCTAACCAAAAGAAAGTCAAGGCAAATGCCGACCTGGTTAAAGTTCGTAACCGTAAAGCCAATAAAATAGCCGTAAAACGCCTGAAACAAGCAGGTATTTACCTCAGGGAAAACAAAAAGGAAGCATTTTACGATGAAGTGCTGAAAGCCCTTTGGGGATATACCAGCGATAAACTGAACATACCGTTGTCCCGATTGACTAAAGAAACCATTGAAAGCCAATTGACAGACTTTAAGGTAAGCGAAGACATCCGCAAAGAGTACATGGCTATTTTACAAACGTGCGAATTTGCCCGTTATGCTCCCGGCAATGACACTCATATTATGGGTGATCTTTATGAAAAAACAATGAATGTGATGAATAAAATGGAAAATACGATTAAAAATTGAGAATTATGTACAGATCATTAAGTATACTATTTCTTTCATTAATCAGTTTTTGTGCTTTTGCCCAGAATGATTCCATTCAAACGAAATCTGAGACAACACAACAGGCTGGATATGCAACTTCAAAAGCAACTGAGTCCACTCAGAATATAACTGGAACACAAAATGAATTATTGAATAAAGCAGCCGAATTGTACTCAAAGAGCCAATTTTCAGCTGCAGCTGAAGTGTATGAAAAGGTAAAAGCTCAATATGGCACTTCCGATAAGCTCTATTACAATCTCGGAAATGCCTATTACAAATCCAAAAACTTACCTTCAGCCATCTTGAATTATGAACGTGCTTTGAGGCTTAACCCGGCTGACAGGGATATTCAATTCAATCTGGAGATGTGTCAGGCACGCATTGTTGACAAAATTGATCCGATAGGTATGTTCATGTTTGCACGTTGGAATAAATCATTGGAAAATAGTTTTAATTCCAATATATGGGCTTTTGTCAGTATTTTTTTCTTCCTGATTCTTATCACATGCCTGTTCGCCTACTTTTTTGCGAGAATTTCCTGGCTAAAAAAAGTTAGTTTTTTTGCCGGGATCCTGGCTTTGTGTATCAGTGCATTGTCTCTGTTTTACACAGGTGATCAGCGAAATCAAATAGTCTACCCTGATAAAGCCATACTTTTTACCCCAACGGTTACAGTGAAAAGCTCTCCCGATCAAAGTGGCACAGATCTTTTTATCTTGCACGAAGGAAGTAAGGTTACAGTCCTAAGCAAACTAGGTAATTGGAGTGAAATCGAGTTGGAAGATGGAAACATCGGATGGATTGAGGCCATTCATTTACAAACGATTTAAATAATACTTAAATACAATCATATGGCCACTCTGGAAAATCTTGTTAAATGGGATCAGGAACTTTTGCTTTCAATCAATAGTTACCACGTACCATGGTTGGATAGATTCATGTGGCTTTTTTCAGAAACACTCATGTGGTTGCCTGTTTTGTTTGCACTGATTATAGTCTTATATAAAAATAAAAAGGCTCAGACCTTTTTTATCCTTTTGACTTTCGGACTACTCATCTTATTTACAGATCAGATATCCTCTTCAGTTATCAAGCCTTTGGTGGAAAGATTTCGTCCTACCCATGATCCTGAAATTGGAAATCTGATCAATGTCGTCAATAACTATAGAGGAGGGAACTATGGCTTCGTTTCAAGCCACGCAGCCAATGTTTTTGCTTTTGCCGGGTTGAGCCTACTCTTTTTTAGAAATTGGGCCTATACGCTGGTCATTTTACTTTGGGCAGGTACAGTGTCATACTCGAGAATCTATCTGGGCGTTCATTTTCCTCTGGATGTCTTTTGTGGAGCCGCCTTGGGTTTGCTTTCATCGGTCGTTTTCTTTTACATCTACAAGGTTATTCTTCAAAGAAGCTCGGCCATTCGACTCACTTCAGATCGTAGACCTAAACAAGTGACAAGCAGCAATTATATAAAAAATGATTTGTATTATTTGATTTTAGTCTTGCTCGTGGTAGTCGTTACCATGTTGCTTGCATCCATCAAATTAGCCTGGTAATAAAAGCTTAAAATAAAACAGATAAGATTCATTAAAAAAGGAGAAAATATTTTTCTTTTACTATTTTATTTTCTATTTTTAGAGCAGTTTTAAGTTTAACAAGTAGTACTAACTTCAAAATGCATACGGCCATGGTTAAAACAATAACATTTAATAATCTTCGTAAAATTAAAGACAGTTTACCTTCCGGAAGTTCACAACGCATAGCTGACCAATTGGGCGTATCTGTTGAAACTGTCCGGAATTATTTTGGTGGGTACAATTATCGGGACGGAAAGAGTGTTGGTGTTCATATTGAGCCTGGACCGGATGGGGGGTTGGTCATGCTGGATGATACAATCATTTTAGATATGGCTATGGGCATTTTAGATGACGCAAAGATTTCCCATATATCTTAATTACCACTTCAAAAAATAATCGCATTGAAAAGGTTCCAGGTTCAAGCTTGGGGTCTTTTTCTTTTCTCATTTATTAGGGAGTTTTAAATTTTCAACCATCTGAATTTTCCCTTTCAAATGAAAATATTCTTTTAGAGAAAACTATTGAACTTTAACTATATAAATACGTTCTTCAGATTATTCTTGTATTATATTAATGTTAATATTTTTGAAACAGCCAATACATCGTTCTGCCATTTAATTCATTATTTTTTATCAATTAAATCTGAACGGCATGGAAACTCAACAACGTAGGCTATTTTTAGTTTATTCTCTAAACACTTTCAAGGATGAATCCGCACGTATTCGTCCAGGAAAAAAGCTCTATTTTTCAAGTATAGAAAAAGCAGAAAGCACTATTTTAAGGTTCAGGGATTTGTATGCTTTTCTTTACGATGACTCACACAGTGAACATATTTATTGCCTTGTTCTAGAGGAATTTAAATTGGATTCACCCTATCGGTATCAACTCTCAACTCGAGTCTATTCACCGGAAGGCAGATTGCTCAGCGATTGCATGGTACCAGACGACGGGCCTTTTCTTGGCAGAACTGAAAGTCTGATACATCACGAAGTAGGGTCTGTTGTCGAATTGCCTTTTGGCGATCAATTGATTTTTGGGATAGTAATAGGACAACCCATGAGTTTTAATGAAAATGCCGGAGGGTATGGCCTCACAGCTTCTGATGATTGTTATACAGTCATTCATCATCAGAGTCTGGAATTGAATTATGCTCATTCCCCAATGGTCTTTAAGCCGACCAGAGAGGTTTCTGAAGAGGTGAGGGCCGACTTGATGTCAGCCTATCAAAAGGTTGTCACAAAGGAGAATTGATTTATTTAGGATCGGTTCTAATATCCTGCAGGGATTTTTCAGGACCGATCCTGTTTGAATTATTTTGAAAAATCGATTTTATATAATTTTTTGTGTTATTTTCACAGCGTTATCAACTCAGATTAATTTAAACCAAACGATCAATGATTCGCTTTAAAAAAACGTACCTTCTCCTGACACTGCTTTTTTTAACTTTAGTAACCCTTCAAGCTCAAGATGCGGCACAAAAGCCAATTCGTATGGTGGTAGTGGGTATGACACACGGCCATGTCGGTCTGATTTTAAATAAAATTGGACAACCGGACATACAACTGGTAGGCTTTTATGAACCCAACCGCGTATTGGCTCTTCGTCTTGCCAAGCAGTATCATTTCGATGAAAAGCTGATCTTTGACAATCTGGATAAGATGTTGGATGCCGTTAAGCCGGAAGCGGCTGTTGCATTCGGATCCATTTATGAGCACATGGCAATGGTAGAAGCATGCGCTCCCAGAGGAATACACGTTATGGTAGAAAAACCTTTGGCCACCAACATGGAACATGCCAATAAAATGCAACAACTCGCCCAAAAATACCATATCTTTTTGCTCACCGATTTCGAAACTTCCTGGTATCCTTCAACAGCAAAGTCTTACCAACTGGTGAACGACAGCAATTTTGTTGGTAAAGTCCGGAAAGTGGTTATTCACGATGGTCATAATGGCCCCAAAGAAATCGGTTGCAACAAAGAATTTTTGGATTGGCTCACAGATCCTATCCAAAATGGCGGTGGTGCATTGATCGATTTTGGTTGCTACGGAGCAAACCTGATGACCTATCTGAAAAAAGGGCAGGAGCCAATTTCTGTAACCGCTGTCACCAGACAGTTTAAACCAGAAGTCTATCCTAAAGTGGACGACGATGCAACGATTATTGTTTCCTATCCGGAATCCGAATGCATCATTCAGGCATCCTGGAATTGGCCATTCAGCAGAAAAGATATGGAAATTTATGGTGAAACCGGCTATGTCATGGCTGATAATAACACCAACATGCGTCTCAGAAATCAAAAGATGGATGCTGAAACGAAACTAAGAGTCACCTCAAAAGACGTCGCTGTCTATGAAGATCCGTTTGCTTATTTTATTGGAGTGATCAGAGGGAAAATCAAAATGACAAACTACGATCTTTATTCACTTGACAACAACATGACGGTTGTAAAGATTCTGGATGCAGCAAGGGAATCTGCTAAGACTGGTAAAGCGGTGGTGCTTAAAAATACTAAATAGTAGGAGTTGTTATTAGCATGAAAAAGCCTGCAAGTCAAAAGATTTGCAGGCTTATTCTGTATTCTTAAATTCTCACTATTAAACAAAAAAAGGAGTCAGGTTTTACCTGACTCCTAATGCCTTATTGTCGGGGTAGCGGGGCTCGAACCCACGACCCCCTGCTCCCAAAGCATAGTTTTTTGTTCTTTTATGTGTTTTCACCGTTTTACATTTAATTCTAAAATATTTATTATCAATGCTTTGATATGTGAAATGATTTTCGTAGTTTTATATTGTTTTAGAATTTTGTTTTCCCTTTGTTTTCCCGACTGGGAAACGCCTAAACTTTTAACTATGGAAAAATCTATCATTATCAATCCACTTTTTTCTGAAAATGTAAGTGGCGTTTTCGTCGCTTCGACACTTGACACCCGACACTCAAAAAAACTTAAGCCTGTTCCTGTTCCTGTTTCTGTCCGGGTTACTTACCTTCGGAAGGTGTGGTACTATCCAACCGGCACAACATTGACGTATGAGGACTACGAAAAGGTTGTACGTGCCAATAAAGGCAAGGGTGATTATTCTAAGATCAAGGATCAAATCAAACCGATTCAGGACAAGGTGGCAAATGCCGTTCGTGAACTGGTAAATACAAATCGCTTTTCTCTGGAAGTTCTGAAAAATGAAATCGGAAAACGTGGTGCGGTATCAAAGAGTACGCTACTGGATCACTGGAATGAAATCCGAGACAGCAAACAGAAAGAAAAGACACGGGAGCAATACAGGCAAGCAGCAACCAGCTTCTATAAATTTCTTGGCTGTAAAACCCAAAGGGATATCGAAACAAAGCGACTGGTTTTATATGGCTCTAAGGTGTCGATTATGCCAAAGGATGTTACGGCGGAACTGATTCAGGAATGGGATCAATCAATGGCAGTAAACGGCCTTAGTACCGCAAGCCGATCCGTTTACATGCGTGCAATGCGTGCCGTACTCCGTGAGCTGAAACAAGACAGCGTTATTAGGGACATGCCGAACATGACCATCAAACAAGGTGGACGACGTACCGATGACTATCTGCCGGTTGAGGATATAGTAAAGGTGCGGGATTATTCTGGTGAATGGGCTGACTGGTGGATAATTCTTTATCTCTGCAATGGTGCGAATTTACGGGATATAGCAGGCTTGACTTGGCCACGTGATACAGAAGCGGAATTTTCATTCAAACGCTCAAAAACGGCAGATAAAAAGCCTGCAACGGTACACATTCCTAATATTCCAGCCTTGCAAAAACTATTGGATACATACGCTTCGGCAAGGGAGCAGGGGCAGCGGGTGTTTCCTAAAATCCTTTTGGATGCAAAATCAGAAACGGCCATAACGAACCGTGTGCATGATTTTAATGCAGCAATACGGAAGGGGATGCAAACCGTATGTACAGAGCTTGGTATAAAGCCCGCCACAGCCTCAACTGCCCGAAACAGTTATATCACCACATTAACATGGCACGGCATATCAGATGCTTTTATCGACGGCATGGTAGGGCATAGCGATGGAAAGAATGTACTTCGGGGTTATCAGGGAAAGATAAGCCCAAAGCGTAGGGCAAGAATAAACAGTCTGCTATTTGTTGATCCTGAAAAAGATAATAGTACAGACTTAATTGAGCGGCTGAAGGAGTTAAAATCGTCGGAACTCAAACAAATACTTGATAAGCTACAAAAAACGATAGAGACATAACCCCACATTATCAGATTCAAAAACAAGTAAAAACGATAAGGCCGAACATTTAAAGTTTGGCCTTTATTTATATTGATTAATATGCTGTTTATCAAATATATAATTGGTGTAATTGAAATAATTAATTTATACCGCAAAATTATCGTTTCAACATATTGCATATTGTGATATTAATCATTATATTTGCATATATATACAGAATAATCATTAAAACTAAAAATATGGAATATCAAAAAACTCTCGAACAGGCTATTTCCGAGGTTGTGAAAGCGGCTATTTCTCAAGCATTACCAAATGTACAGACACGAATTGAACCTTTAGAAAAAGGGAATAAAATACGCGGTATCAGGGAACTGGCATCCTATCTCCAATGCTCAACCGCTACGGCGCAAGGTTTAAAGAATCGAAATAAAATTCCGTTCTACGCCATTGGTTCTCGATTGTATTTTTATGCAAATGAAATAGATCAAGCATTGCGGCATTCTGAAAATGAAAGGCATTAAATACAAAAGCCGCTCTGGTTATCAAAACGGCCTTTTTTGCTTAAAGTGAAAACGGTTCAAATGAAATTGATTCCTTCGGGAATATCCTTGTCAATGCCCTGATTATTTCATCCTGCTGAGGCTTAATAACCGTTCTATTGAACACGGAAAAACTTTCTTCATATTCCTGTTTTGAAAAGCCTGTGTTTTCAGGAAGCACCCCAAAGAGTGAGGGGGACGTAACACGGTGCGAAATAAAAATATTCCTTTGTGTATCCTTTGATAACTGTTGAAACTTCTTATCAAGATTATCCTCCTCCAGCCTGTCAACTGTCATTGCAACATCTTTGTTGTCGTTCCAGCTTATCAGTAGCTTTGCAGCGGCGTTTGAACCGCAAAACTTATCCTGTATCTTACGTTCCTGTGCCTTTCTTGCCTCCTCTTCGGGTACACCATTATTCATGTTGATAATGGCCGATACTGAAAAGTTATTACGGATACCATTCAGGTGGTAGGACTGTATTTCTATTTCAGTCTCCAGTGCATCGGTGGCGGCAATATAAGAAGGCAAGGGGTAAATGCTTCGGCACGTCAATCCCCTGTTATAAAACACTTGGCTTGTCTTTATTGTTGCATCAGCGTCAAATACTGCATACGGTATTGGTTTGGCTCCAGAGGCTTGCCATGAATCATTCCAAAACAATTGTGTTACCTCTTTGTTTGTTCTCCATTTTGAGAAGTCAGACCAGTATAGTTCTGCAACCTTGCCAGCGTTGTTGTATATAACTTGAAATGAAAATCCCCCAAAGATTTGTTGATCCAGTGCTATTTTAGCGACTACATCCATCAGGGTTTCCCCTTTGCTGTTTACGGGTTTGTCTCCGCCACTTATCCCGTTACCGAGAATATAATCCACCTTCCCATCAATTATGCTTTGGTGCGTAGGACATTGCGTGTACAATCGCCATAAATAGTCCGGGTACAAATTATCCTTACCATAAGACACGTACTTATTGGAGTTACTGAACACCTCTGAAAATCTGGTAGATGTTACATTCGGTACACTGACAGTGCTTAATTGGGTTTTTTCGGACATCTTGTTTATATTTTAGTCTTTATATTTTCGGTCTGCTTTTGTTGCTTTCAGTAATTTTACATCAATCTTTACTTCATTTACGTCAAGTTGAAGAGCGTCAAGTTTGTTAATTATCTGGTTATAGTGTGCCTCTTGGTTGGGCATCTTGTCGTTTATGACAGCAATTTCCTTTGTATTCTCGTTTGTTTTTTCATTTGCGGTTATCCATGAGCCATACACCGAAATAAGGATGGTAAGTCCGGCTGCGAATAGCGTGTTTTTACTTATTCCTGTTGTCATAATCTACTGTATTAAAAAAAGGTGGCAGCTTGAATAACCACCACCCTTTTGAGTCTGAAACAAATAAATGTTATGCTTTTTGAGACAGTACGATAGCATTGGGATAAGCTACCTGTACGCCGACATTAAACTGTACAGCAAGCCTGAACTCTTGATTATCTTTCGAGTACCATAAGTCAAACTTTTCTTCATCACCGGTCAAGTCACAACCGTAAAAGAAGTTTGCAGGATCACCGGCCACGATAACACCAGTCCCATCAAGACCACCAACGGCCTTAATTTTGATTTGAGAACCAGGATAGTACATTTCCCCAACATCAAGACCGTCAGCGGGGGTATGGTACAGGTTTGCGGCCTGTAATGCCATTACATACAAACGGTAAACGTCGTAACCCAAAAAGATTTTGGCACGTTTGATAACCTTTGCAGGGATAGCGATTAATACAGCATCAATGGCGGTTTTTGCCGAAGCTGCGGTAGTGATAGCGGTATGGGTAATATCCTGTGCAGCGGTAGTAATACCAGTGCTTGAATCGGCAAGGATTCCGATCAGTCCAACAGCTCCAAGGCTTGAATCACCATTCCAGATCATAGATTCAACTTGTTCGCCTATCTGTTCCAATACTCCAGTTACAAAGTCTTGTTCAAAAGGAAGGGTTTTTTGACCAGCGGCCACACGTACTTCATATTGAAGAGCGGTATTTTCTAAAGTATTGTCGCAAAACGACATATTTACCTTTAAGGTTGGTGCGGTGATTTCACGTTGAGATACGGCAGACGTGCCGTTTCCATTCCATCCACATGCAGACCCATCCTGCAAAACTACGGTAGTATTCAGCAAATTGATTGCCGATTTGTTTTTAACGCCGGTCTGGAGCGTGAACATTTTGGCGGATTCAGAGCCGATAACGGCATCACGAATCAGTTTATCAGTGTTTTGCTCAACGTAGGCGGGTAAGGTTGAAGAAATTGCCATCTTTTTTATGTTTTAATGTGAGGAAAAAATTCTAAATGCTTTTTCGTATTTTGTACCCTCTACGATAGAAGGGATATTTTCAGTGCTTGACATTTCAGTACGTTGAGGTACAGGCGTGTCCAGTGGTTTCTTTAGCCCCGCAAGCTCTGCTTTAAGTGCTTCAATAAGTGCCATAAGTTCAGGAACCGCCTTAGAATCTTTGTTAGGTTCATTTGCGTTCGGAGCAGTTACAGGGTCAATCGTCGGGTCTAAAGCAGGTGTATTATTGCTAAGAATCTCTGATACCTTGCCGCTTTCGATTTTGAACTTAATATCGTTTACAGTGTATTCTCCATCGGTAAGAGGGGCAACATTGCCTTGCTCATCATATTTGGATATTTCCAAACCGACTGCAATAACATCACCGTCGAAAATGTATTCAATTCCGCCTGCATCAGCTACGGAAAAGTTGCTAATAAACTTGCCAATGGCTGTTTTAAGTTCTGCTAATCTATTCTTCATAATACAATTTTCATTATAATATTAAAAGGGTCAAAAGTGTTAATTGTTC
>Ga0209125_1002193_pt1 | contig 15678 bp, 16 predicted proteins | sample BarGraIncub1131A_FD_184503 | JGI IMG/M metagenome (GOLD analysis project Ga0209125, IMG submission 184503) | Arctic peat soil microbial communities from Barrow, Alaska - Barrow Graham LP Incubations 11-31A (SPAdes) (version 2) | ecosystem: Environmental > Terrestrial > Soil > Wetlands > Peat... | reverse complement strand
TATTGGAATTAAAGAAGGTATTAAAATGGCTAAGAAAGAGCTTGAAGCCAACTTGGAACAGTATGAACTATATTTAAAACAAAATGAACAATTAGAGATAGAAATAGAGGAATTAGCTTCTCAGGTGTCAGGTGTCAAGGAGATGGTATCTATGAAAGGTGTAGGTATCATGAGATACGCCTGCTATTTTGGAAAGCTCATCGCGAGTATTTACAGTATCAATCGCCTTTGGCAATATTGCCAAACCCGATTTTTTATCTCCTCCTCCATTAGATAAATTCTTCTCTGCTTTCTTTTCAAATATAGGTCTATACTTTTCAGCAATAGCAATTTTCTGGATAGGCGTTAAATTTCTTCTGCCTAACTGCGTGTCCACCATCCATTTAATAATTTCTTCTTTTGTTTCATACCCTAAAGCTACTGATTGGAATTTACCGACCGACTTAAACTCGAGTGGTTCAAAATATATATTTCTATCATTAATGTTCTGGTTATCCTCACATAGTGGAATCGCCAACTCTGGCGATTTTGCATTTATGTCATAGGACTATTATATTCTCCTCATTATCATTTATCGAACCTATTAATATTTGATAGTTTAAGTATATCTTTAAAACATTCGACAAATGGTCTATCCCCATATCTAACTACTATTTTACGTGTCTTTTTACTACTTTCTTTTAACAAACTAATTCTCATGTCTTTGCTATTATATATAAATTTATGTTCTCCGATTACCATGTTCTTAATCATTTTATCAAGTTCCTCTTGTGTTATATCCATCAAATCTGTAATCTTCTGACCTTTTTTATATGGAATCATATTATCTCCTTCCTCATAAACCAACTTCCTTCTATCCTTACTTAAAAGAAATGTTTACTTTATTATCTTTGGGACATATTTTATCAATAAAAACTCCACAGACATCTTTCCTATTTATTATTCCTCTTAGAAAATAGTTTATATAATTGTGAAAGTATTTTCTCATGAGCTTTATTAGCTTCTTCTGGAGTGTAGTCTTTGTATCTATTAATTATTTTACATTTACCATCATATTCAATTACTACTGCCATTAATATTACCCCTTCATTTTTAATTTATGACTTATATTTTCTCTGCATCCTACTCATTTGGATATACTAATTTGACAATTTCTTTAAAAAGTACCGGGAAAGGTATATCTCCATATCTAGATATTATCTTACGCACCTTATTCGGTCTTTCCTTTAACAAATCAATACTTAAATCTTTACTGTCATATATAGTTTTACATTCTCCTACCGACATATCGAACTCTATCTTATCTAATTCTTCTTGAGTTATATCTATTAATTCTGTAACCCTTTTATGTGGTATCATGTTAATAATTACACTCCTTTTTTTGTGTAGTCCTCATTAATAATTTTTAGTCTATCTGTTAATTATTTTATTAATTACCATAGAAAATTTCGTATAACTTTTGAAGCATTCTTTCATTTGCTATTATTCGTTGTTCTGGAGTATATTCAGGATGTATATTGTAAACTTTAAAATTATTCTTTTTCTGGATTTCCTCTACCTTAATATTAACAGTCTCTTTTCCTGTTGGCTCTCCTTCTATACGATTCTCAATAATATTAATTCCCTTATTAATAAAACAATCACTAACTTTATGCAGCTGTGTTCCTAAGGCCTCACACTTTTTATTTCTTTTTTCTTTCTTATTCTTAATTTTTAATTCTTCAAATACAAAATTTTGGAACTCCTCTAAATCCGCACTATAATAGATAGCTAATTTATAAAATTTTTCTTTATCAAAACAGGCAATATTATCATTAACCAACTTACCTATTTTATTTTTAATCTTGTTATCATAAATATTTGTATTTTCTAAAGTAAATTTCATAACACTAACCTCCAGTACTTTGAGTAAATTTAAGTATCCATAAAAACTGTTACACCATGTCAATTTCATATGTAATTTTCAGTATAATACCCTTACCTCCTCATTAATCTTTTTAATAATAATACTACTAAAATTCTATTTTGTTAGTCCTATTTTTTTGCTAAAAACTAGTGTATACTTATATTATGTTAATGGTAAAGGTTGACAATTAAATAATAATATATAAGATAACCCCCTGCATTTAATCCTCATTTTCATTGAAGTATCTTTCATTCACACTGAGGAGACAATATAACCCTAAGTGACACCTCAAACAACATGTTTAACAAGCCATATGAAGCCATAGATCAACTTTAACGTATGTTTGGTGTAATTGTATGTCCTTAACATATAGTGGTTTAAATCAAAGCAAAAAAAGGATAGTAAATTTCTCTACTATCCATGAATAATAAATTTGTAACTGGTGAAACTAGAACTATGATATTGAACTTTTTTGATATTTAGCAAATGATATAACATTTGATGGTATTGAAACTTTAGGAGATTGAACTTGAGATTCAGTCTTCTTTTGGGTTAATAAGTATAATTTGTTATTATCTTTAAATAACAACTTAATTACTGGCGTAAAAGATTTGATTAAAAATTGAATACTGAATATGAATATTTGAATAAGTTGAACGAATGATTGAACAACTATATAAATAAATGTACCGATATTTGATAATGTTGATAAAATTGATCCGCCTTTCTTATATTTTAATTTACCTCTTGACTTTGATTGATAAAATATTACTGCTGCAAATATAAATAAAACTACCATAATAAAATCTCCTTTGTGTTTTAAATTTTTTCTTTTGTGGATTTGTTGCTTTTGTGGATTTCACATATTACTTCTTGAATTAATTACTTATTACAATTTACATAAAGGTATAAATTACTTTCTATTATTCATAATTACTGTTATCCCAATTGACTATTTTACATCCAGTATTTCAGTTAAAACTTACTTGCTGAACAATATAAATCAACTAAGCAATAATCATTAGTAATATAAGCAACTTCATCTCTGTGTAAATTTAATAATTAATTCATCTATTATAATATGCCTATTGGTGTAAAAGTGTTACAAATGATACGCTTCATCTGCTACTATATTATATAAGCCTGAGAGGTCATAGGAGCTACCTTAACTATACTTTAGTGTAATTAGTACTGTAGAGTGTATCTTTAAGGATATACCACAAGCCCTTACCTCAGTGTCTCGACACCTCACATACCATAGTCTATATTGACTTATAGCCTCATTTAATAATCGCTACTAATAGAAGTTATGTAGCGACTGCGGAATTACGTATATTCAAGTTAACAAATCCTCTGTGCTTCAAACACAATTTAATAAGATTTAATTAAAATAATATTAAATTTAACTAGTAATTAATTAGTTATTAACTTGACACTTAGGCTCAATCTACTAATATTTAGGAATGTAAAGGGTAGTTTTACCCTAAAAAAAATAGGATAACATTAATATATTGTTTTATCAATTAACCCTTGTTTATAATTTTCATTTCTTTCAGCTTTACTGATTTTTACTTTTTTTGTCTTTCCTGTACCCCCAATACCACTGATTGGTCTTGAGTATCTTTTACACATTTTTTTATTAGGCTTGTATCCATAAATGTGGCATATTTCCCTAGAATAATGAAAACACTTATGGCAATCACTTTTGATTGACTTAATCTTATTTGTGTTAATGATCGTACCATTCATACTTGCTCCTGTTTTAATCTCAATCACCTCATATCATTTATTTATTATTTTTCATATTAATAATTAAATTAGTTATTAGCTTGACATCCTAGGTTTGATTAACTAATATTTGGGAACGTTAAGCAAAACGTAGTTACCCTAAAAAAATCAGGATAACGGTAATATTTGGTTTACGTTGAAGTTTCCGAAAGTCTATTTGTTATAATACCTTTATATGTACTCTACTCCATACATACTCACAGACTGCTTGTCCATGATTATATTACACCCTGTCTTGCGACCGTAGCGAACCACCCTCGATAATATTTAAACAGGATGCCGACAACCTGCTAAGGTCGAAGAACACAAATAGACTCAAATGTTACAACTCCCACTGATCTTTATGCGTCGGTTAACAGTATCCTACTCTAATTATTTAGACTTGCTAGAGTGCTTATACAAGTAACCTACTACCTTAAATTTTGGGTATAGGAAATAAACCTCTTGAAATCCTCAAATTTTTGGATTATAATGAGGGTAGTGAAACAAGAGAAGGTTTATTTATCAATATTCAATTTTCGGAAAGGCTTGAAGCTGCGAACTTCATAGCCTTTTATTTTATTTTTTGCTATTGGTGTAACCCTTTTAATGTACTAGATACTGCTATAGCTCTAACACAAGCCACCAATTCTAATTAAATTTAATTAAGTTATATTACTTTTTAAATAAACTTTTTTTACTCTTCAAAGTTGGTGCTATTTCATCAATTACGTTAACCATGTCAATTGTTTTAGCATTATAATATCTGCTTAATTCCTTCATACTTGAATGACCTGTTATCTTTTGTAATATCAATGGACTAACATTTTGATTAACTGCATTTGTTATGAACGTATGTCTAAATAAATGAAGAGAACATTTTTCAATTCCTCTTTTATTACAATAATTTTTTATACATTTTTGTAATGTACTTTGTGCTAATATATCACCGTAAACAGTAGGAAATAAATAATCATCGCTTTCTCCACTTCTTATTTCTAAGTATTCTGTTAATACTTCAGATAAAGAATTTGAAATAGGTAAATATCTAGCCCTTTTATTTTTAGTAACATTAACTGAGATTGTCCTATTAAACATATCTACATTTTTTACTCTCAATTCCCTAAGTTCTGTGGCTCTTAATCCTGTACTTGCAAAAGTCCATATCATACTCCAAGTTCTTATTGTTATATAATCCTTTAGCCTAGGTTTAGTTAATAATTCCGTCAGTTCTCCCTGTGTGTATATTTCTTTCATAGTTTCTTGGAATTTTACTTGTGGTATTTGAAAATCATCTAAATAACCTCGTCTAACGCCAAATTTGATAATTGGACTAATATTATGTAGATAGCTATTAAGTGTTATTCCATTTGTTAAACCCTTTATATCTTTCATATATATAATATAATTTTCCAATGTTTTTTGATTTATAGTGCTACATAAAGTGTTTTTTCCAATAAACTGCATAAAATATTTATTGTGATAATGGTAACTTTTTAAAGTATATTTACTTCGTCCTTTTATTTTTATAGATAATTGGAATTCTTTATATAACTCTTCATAGGTTTTTTTGCACTCTTGTCTCTGTTTAAATAATTGAGCACCTTTGACCTCTCCATATTTCACTTTTAAACTACCTCCCCTATCTGATACAAAAAACACAAAAAAGTACCTCAAATTTATCTTCGTTAAAAAATAAATCTAAGATACTTTTATTTTATATAAACGTTGGTATCACTGTAATTAGACGGTCAAGTCTATTCCCATTCGATAGTAGAAGGTGGCTTTGAGGTTATATCGTAAACAATTCTGTTTACTCCTTTAACCTCATTAACAATTCTTCTAGACACTGTATCTAAAACTTCATATGGTATTCTAGCCCAATCAGATGTCATTCCATCTGAGCTAGTTACAGCCCTTAGTGCAACTGTATGACAATATGTTCTCTCATCTCCCATAACCCCAACGGATTGAATGTTTGGTAGACATGCAAAGTATTGCCATATTTCACTTTCAAGTCCTGCTTTAGCTACTTCATCTCTAAAGATTGCATCCGCTTCACTAGTTATAAATAATTTTTCCGGTGTTATTTCTCCGAGTACTCTTATAGCTAGACCTGGTCCTGGGAACGGTTGCCTCCATACTAGGTGATGAGGAATTCCAATTTCTTCTCCAACTGCTCTAACTTCATCTTTAAATAATTCTCTTAAAGGCTCTATTAGTTTAAAGTGCATATCTTCTGGAAGTCCTCCAACATTATGATGACTTTTTATAGTTGCAGAAGTAGCAGTACCACTTTCAACTACATCAGGATATATGGTTCCCTGAACAAGGAAATCTAATTGTCCAAGTTTATTAGATTCTTCTTCAAAAACCCTTATAAACTCTTCTCCAATTATCTTTCTCTTTCTCTCTGGGTCACTGATTCCTTTAAGCTTACCTAGGAATCTTTCCTGGACATTGACTCTTATTATGTTCATTTTAAATTCACCCTTGAACATTTTTTCAACTTGGTCTCCTTCATCTTTTCTCAAAAGACCGTGGTCTACAAATACGCAAGTTAACTGATCTCCTATTGCTTTATGTACAAGCACTGCAGCAACTGAAGAATCTACTCCACCCGACAGAGCACAAAGTACCTTTTTATCTCCAACTATTTCTTTTATAGCTTTAATTTTTTCCTGTGCAAATGATGACATTGACCAATCACCTTTAACTTCGCATATATCATATAAGAACTTTCTAAGCATTTCTTCTCCAAAAAGAGTATGTTTTACTTCTGGGTGAAATTGAACTCCATAGAGTTTTTTAGAAACATTCGCCATAGCTGCGACAGGGCAATCTTTAGTAGTTGCTATTATATCAAATCCTTTAGGAACTTTCGAGATGTGGTCTGTATGACTCATCCAGCATTGCTTCTCTTCTATCCCATTAAAAATAATAGCATCTTTGTCTAGATCCACTTCGATTTTTCCATATTCACGAACATCAGGGGTTATAACTTCTCCACCAAAGGTTTGTGCCATTAATTGAGCCCCGTAACATATTCCTAAAATAGGAACACCTAGCTCAAATATTTCCTTTTCCAATTTTGGAGCACCTTTTGCATAAACACTATTAGGCCCACCTGTGAATATTATTCCTTTTGGATTCATGCTCTTTATTTTTTCAACAGAATACGTATATGGTATTATTTCGCAGTAAACATTATTTTCCCTAACTCTTCTTGCAATAAGTTGGTTATATTGACCGCCAAAATCAACTACTAAAACTAATTCTCTATTAATCAATGTTTTTTCCTCCTGTACGCTTAAGCTTTCTACTTAGCTATTCTTATCTATGCTAGCTATTCTCATCTATTACTAGCTGTTCACACTATAATTTGGTGCTTCTTTTGTAATTGATACATCATGTGGATGACTTTCGCGTAATCCAGCTGAGCTTTGAACAACAAAAGTTGAAGTCTCAAACAATTTCACTAGAGTTTCAGAGCCTAAATATCCCATTCCTGAACGTATACCACCTATCATCTGATATACTGTATCTATAACACTTCCTCTAAAAGGTATTCTTCCCTCTACTCCTTCAGGAACTAACTTTTTATTTCCTTCTTGGAAATATCTATCCTTACTTCCACAGGCCATAGCACTTAAAGAACCCATACCTCTATACACTTTATAACTTCTTCCTTGGTATATTTCCATTTCACCTGGTGCTTCCTCGCATCCCGCAAACATAGAGCCCATCATTACTACATTAGCACCTGCAGCTAATGCCTTAACTATATCTCCTGAATATTTTATACCACCGTCTGCAATAACAGGTACTCCGTATTTATTTCCCTCTTCAACGCAGTCCATAATAGCTGTAAGTTGTGGAACACCTACTCCTGCTACAACTCTTGTAGTACAAATTGATCCAGGACCTATCCCTACTTTTACACAATCCGCACCTGCCTCGATTAAATCTCTAGTTGCAGCAGCTGTTGCAATATTTCCTGCAATTATTTGGAGCTGCGGGTATACAGATTTTATCTTACGAACCGCATCTAATACCCCTAAAGAATGACCATGAGCTGTATCTATAGTTATTACATCTACTGAAGACTTAACTAATGCTGCTACTCGATCCATCATATCTGCTGTTACACCAACGGTTGCGCCACATAATAATCTTCCTCTAGTATCTTTTGCAGCATCAGGAAATTTTATAGTTTTCTCTATATCTTTTATAGTTATAAGTCCTCTTAGGTAATTTTCACTATCTACTAAAGGCAACTTTTCTATTTTATATTTTTTAAGAAGCTCCTTGGCCTCTTGCATACTTGTTCCTTCTGGTGCCGTAATTAAATTTTTACTTGTCATTATATCTTTAATTACTTTAGAATAATCTGTTTCAAAAACTATATCTCTATTAGTAATTATTCCAACTAATTTCCCACTTATTGTGATTGGAACTCCTGATATTCTATATTTTTTCATTAATTCTAAAGCATCTTCTAAAATATTCTCTGGGGATAAGAAAAAAGGATCTGTAATTACACCATTTTCTTGCCTTTTAACTCTGTCCACTTCTATTGCTTGATTTTCAATGCTCATATTTTTATGTATAATTCCGATTCCACCCTCTCTAGCCATGGCAATAGCCATTCTAGATTCAGTAACAGTATCCATCGCAGCACTCATTAGTGGTATATTTAGCTTTATTTTTTTCGTAAGATAAGTAACTAAACTAACATCCTTTGGTAATACTTCTGACTTATTTGGAACTAACAATACATCGTCAAAGGTATATGCTTTTTTTAATATTTTTGCCATTTATTAAACACCCTCTCCTATTTCTAATTTAGGTATATTCATCCTTATAGTTAACATAAAAATCTTTATATACAATATTTAAAACTATGATAGAAAGTATAAAAAGCATACTAATCCTACCTTTAGGGACATTCAATTAAATAACAAGTCAAGATTCGTAGCATCTTTGACTTGTTATTTAATTTCATGCACCTAACTAAGTAAAATTAGTATGCTTAAAACAAGTCCATACTAAGATTACTCATAGCCTACAATTTGTGGCTGACCGTAGATACTCCTTGCCATATCCAAGGTATATACGAGTACAGTCATTATTTTTAAAGTTATTATCATGATAGTTAATGTTTGCGGATTTGTCAATGAATACTTCGTACAAATGCATATTAAATAAAAAAATAACTAGGACAAAGCCCTAGCTATTTTTTAATATTACTATAAATTTTTATTATAAGTAATTACTACCTAATTTACTTTTAGTACATTCCGTCCATTCCCATTCCTGGTCCACCCATTGGTGCTGGATTCTTTTCTGGAATATCTGCAACTGCAACTTCTGTTGTTAAGAATGTTGCTGCAACAGATGCTGCATTTTGAAGTGCTGATCTTACAACCTTTGTTGGATCAACTATTCCAGCTTTATTCATATTTACTAATGTTCCGTGCAAAGCGTCATATCCAACTTCTCCAGCGCTCGCTCTTACTTTTTCTATTATAACTGAAGGTTCTGCTCCAGCGTTTGTAACTATTTGTCTTAATGGTTCTTCTAAAGCTCTTGTTATTATGTTAATACCAACTTGAACATCTGGCACTTCTGATGTTAATTTGGAAATTTCTATAATAGCATTAATGTAACATGTTCCACCACCAGGAACAATTCCCTCTTCAACTGCTGCTTTTGTAGCTGCAAGAGCATCTTCTATTCGGAGTTTCTTTTCTTTTAGTTCAGTTTCAGTAGCCGCTCCAACTTTTATTACAGCTACGCCACCTGCAAGTTTAGCAAGTCTTTCTTGTAATTTTTCTCTGTCGAAATCTGATGTTGTATCATCAATTTGTTTTTTAATTTGGGATACTCTATCATGTATTGCTTTCTTATCGCCTTTTCCGTTTACTATTGTAGTGTTCTCTTTAGAAATTTTAACACTTTCAGCTTTTCCAAGCATTTCAACAGTAACATCTTTTAATTCTTTTCCTAATTCTTCACTTATAACTTCTCCACCAGTTAGAGTTGCTATATCTTGAAGCATTTCTTTTCTTCTATCACCAAACCCTGGAGCTTTAACTCCTACGCAAGTAAAAGTTCCTCTTAACTTATTAACAACTAATGTACTTAAAGCTTCGCCTTCAATATCCTCAGCAACTATTAACAATTTTTTGCCTTGTTGAACTATTTGCTCAAGTATTGGAAGTATATCTTGTATGTTAGTAATTTTCTTATCAGTTATTAAAATATATGGTTCTTCAAGATTTGCTTCCATTTTTTCTGAATCCGTAACCATATATGCACTTAGATATCCACGATCAAACTGCATTCCTTCAACAACATCTAATTCTGTTCCCATAGATTTTGATTCTTCTACAGTTATAACGCCTTCATTTCCTACTTTTTCCATAGCGTCAGCAATTAAAGCTCCTGTTACTTCATCACTAGCTGAAATAGATGCAACTCTTGCTATATCTTCCTTACCATTAACAGGTTTAGAAGATTTTTTAATCTCTTCAACAGCTTTGTCTACAGCCAATTTTATACCAGTTCTTATTAACATTGGATTTGCACCAGCTGTAACATTTTTCAAACCCTCTCTAATTATAGCTTGAGCTAGTAATGTAGCTGTAGTTGTTCCATCTCCTGCTACGTCATTTGTCTTTGTAGCAACTTCCTTAACAAGCTGTGCTCCCATATTTTCAAACGGATCTTCTAGCTCAATTTCTCTAGCTATAGTAACACCATCATTTGTTATTAATGGTGATCCAAATTTCTTATCTAAAATAACATTTCTTCCTTTGGGTCCTAGTGTTATTTTAACGGTATTGGCAAGCTTATCTACACCTCTTTGCATAGATCTTCTTGCTTCTTCTCCAAATAATACATTTTTAGCCATTTAAAACCCTCCTATACGCTAATAATCAAATACTAATTTAAGATCAATTAAATTGTTATTATTTAATTGTCTTATTATCATTGTTTAATTGTTATTGCGTTTAATTATAAATTATTTCTCGATTATAGCTAATAGTTCTTCTTGTTTTAATATGATATACTCAATACCATCATATTTTATTTCACTTCCTGAATATTTAGAGAATAAAACTATATCCCCTGCTTTGACTTCCATTTTAATTTCTTTTCCGTCTTCAACTTTTCCTGGTCCTACCGCAACTACCTCAGCTTCTTGTGGTTTTTCCTTTGAAGCTCCTGCAAGTAGTATTCCACTTTTTGTAGTTTCTTCTGCTTCTAATCTTTTTATTAATACTCTATCACTAAGTGGTCTAATGTTCATTTAAACCCCTCCTCATATATTTTTATCACTTTTGTTAGCACTCAACACATTTGAGTGCTAACATGATCTATACCTTATATGATAATTTAAAATCACTATAATATCAACTTCATTTGTTGTATATATCATCTCATATACAGCCAAATATTTGAATTATGTTTGATTATCACTGGTTTTTATTGTTTTTCTCCCATTTACTATATTTCTTTAAATCGTTTCTTTTGTATTTTTATATATATTCATTCTTATAATGATTGAATATATTACTATTTATTGTTAAAATTATTAATAGAGGTGATCTTGTGACTATTTTACATAGCTGGATTAATAATTATTTTTCTAAGGGCTCCATTTTTAAAAATATAAAAACTTTATTCGAATTCTCTTTTAAATCATTATTTATTTTATGTTTTACTTTCACATTTATAACTATAAGTATATATATTACTTTACTTTTTAAGCCCCTATATTATTCAGATATCAGTATATTAAATATTGAACAATCTTCCAATATAAATAAAAAAGAACTTAAGGTCAATTACGATTATGTAATTACATATTTAATTCAAAATAAATCTAAAGAATTTAATCTCCCAACATTACCTTCGTCTGATCATGGTAAAATTCATTTTAAAGAAGTTAAAGCAATATTTGATAAGCTTAAAATAATGCTATTGCTATCCATATTAATAAGTATTATTGGCATAATGTTAAATAGAAAGCACAAAAAAATAGATTACTTATTAACTAGCGCAAACTTACTTATTATTATCCCTGCAATATTGATTATACCCTTTTTAGTTAATTTCGATAAAAGTTTTACTACTTTTCATCATGTATTTTTCAAAAATGATTACTGGTTATTTGATATTCAATCTGACCCCATAATAACAATCCTACCACAAAGTTTCTTCTTTCATTGTGCCATATTAATAATTATTTTAATTACTATAAGCAGTATAACATTAAGGCATATATATAAATTACAAAATAAGAAGTTGCACACTTTATAGGATATTATAAAGTGTCTCTCTATCTATTTATTTAATATACCTATTATTTATTTTGATAATCTATTCAATTTTAATATTATTTTCTCTTGCATAATAAAATAAATACTGTTGCGCAAATCCTGCTAAGTTCTCAAATTTATCTCTAGCAAAAGCTCTTATTTTAGGTAGTGACACATCTGGTGCTAAATAAAAAAATTGCATTGCTCTCTTAACCCATACATCCACTGGAAATGCTGAATACTTTTGCATCGAAAATAGCATAATACAGTCTGAAACCTTTGGCCCAATACCATTAAGTCTCTTTAATTCTTCATGGCAGATATCATCATCGCATGATTTAATAAACTCCAAATTTGCTTCTCCAGTATATATTTTATGCACTGTATCTTTAACATATCTAGATCTAAACCCTAGGCCACAGCTTTGAATATCTTCTATAGATGCTTTCTCTAAATCAATAGCCTCTGGGAATGCATAATACCTTTCACCTTTATACTCTATTTCTTTACCCCATTTCTTGCTCAAATTGTTTATAGCTCTTTTTATCATGGGAATTCTATTATTTGAAGAAATTATAAATGATATGACAAGTTCAAACGGTTCCTGCTGTAATAATCTAATCCCACGCCCGAAATTAACAGACTTTTCAAGTAGAGGATCTTTCTTAAAATTTTCCTTTATTTTTGCATAATCTCTTTTGAGGTCAAAATAATCACACCAAAGTAAATTAAATTCCTCCTCATTTATATTATATATTTTCACATCATTATCTTCTTTTTCTACTTCTATTACCTTACCGTATACCACTCCTATGTAGTTACCATTAAGTCCTTTGTTCCATCTAAAACATTGTCCACATTCGAATATATGATCTAATTCAAAGTTTTCCGCACCTTTTATAATGATTCCTTCATTAAATAATTCAACACTTTCGTAATCCATAGTTTTTCCTTTCAATAGTTTTAATTATTAACCTGTAATTCACGTATTACAATTTCGTCTAATATTATAGCTGCAGTCTCTATCATGACCCTACAACCGATACCCTCTGTTTTATATTTGTCTTTAAGTTTTGCACAATTAATCTCACCTAGCTTTGCATCAAATTTTTGAAAGAGTTCTTGACTTAGCTTTTTAACTCGCTCTCCTTCATGTGCTTTTTCTTTTGTAAATAATATACCTATAACTGCAAGTGATCCAGTTATTGCTCCACATACGCTCTCTATACTCATCCCACCACCAAAGGATGACATAGTTTTAAAAGTTTCACTTTTTAAATTCATATTATACTCGTCACTCGCGGCGTAAATTAATACCTCAGCACAGTTTAAATCATATTCCTTTGTGTAATATTTATTAATTTTATCCATTAACATATACATCTCTCCTAGCATTTAACCTTATTATAACAAAACAAATCATCGTCTAACAAGTTATTTATATATTTGCCCACATTATTATATTTTATAACCGGTTATTAATACTACCATAACTTCAAAAGACAAACGAGTGAGGCTCTCAATTATTAACCACCAAATAGTTAATAATTGAGAGCCTCCCACATTTATTGCTCAATAATTATGAATCATTCCTTAAGTGTAGATATCAATCTAACATATCTACATTACCATTTTTATATTCTTTTCATTATCCATTTTACTTGCTACAAGGTTTACTAAATCTACTGTTCTAGACGAATATCCCCATTCATTATCGTACCATGCTAGTACCTTTAAAACATTATTACCTATTACCATAGTTGAAAGTCCATCAACTATAGATGATCTATCATCACCTTTGTAATCAACAGATACTAATGGTTTTTCTGAGTAGCCGAGTATTCCCTTAAGCTCATGCTGAGCTGCATACTTAAATGCATTGTTTACTTCTTCTACAGTTACGTCTTTTGCCATCTCGCAAACTAGCTCTGTTATAGACACTGCAGCTGTAGGCACCCTTAAAGAGGAGCCATTAATCTTACCTTCAAGACTTGGAATTACCTTTGAGAGAGCTTTTGCAGCTCCAGTAGTTGTAGGAATTATTGATTCCCCAGCTGCCCTTGCCCGTCTAAGATCTTTATGAGTTTTATCTAATATTTTCTGATCATTCGTATATGAGTGTATTGTCGTCATGCATCCTTTAACTATACCAAACTGCTCATTTAACACCTTAGCAAAAGGTGCAAGACAATTGGTAGTACAAGAAGCATTGGAAATAATATTATGTTTTTGATGACTATATTTTTCATCATTTACTCCCATAACAATCGTTATATCCTCATTCTCAGCTGGTGAAGTAATTACTACTTTTTTAGCTCCTGCTTCAATATGTTGCATAGCTAGTTCTCTTTTTTTAAATAAACCTGTTGATTCAATAACAACATCCACGCCAAGTTCCTTCCAAGGCAAATTCTTAGGTTCTTTTTCATTAAAAACTTTAATTTCTTTACCATTTATTACTAACGAATTACCTTTTATTTCTACTTCACCTCTAAATGTTCCATAACAAGAATCATAGGTAAAAAGATGTGCAAGGGTTTCTATATTTGCTCTTGCATTTATAGCTACTATTTCTGCCCCTTCATATAAGTTGTTTTGTGCAATTCTTAATACTACCCTTCCTATTCTACCAAATCCATTTATAGCTACTTTTATACACATATTATCTCCTCCAATATAAATTTATTTTATGTATCATGTCATACTACTGATTGAACAATCTTAAATTTACATGTAATTGTAATATTTAAATAGCATCTTTAATTAACTAATAAATCGTTTACAAAGTAATGTATTTAATATTTATACCAAATATACTACACTTTTGTCAACGATTTTACGCTAAATAATTTCCCAAATTTATGATTTTATATCCATCATACTGCTTAATTCTCTTATTTCCTTCCATTTCAAAAAAGTATTTTTATTGGGACAAAAAAACCCCACGAACTAATGTCCATGGGTTTTTTTGTAAAAATATTATTATTTTGTTAACATTTCATTTATAGCTTTAGCAGCTTTTTTGCCTGCTTCCATAGCTAATATAACTGTAGCTGCTCCTGAAACTGCATCTCCACCGGCATATACTTTATCGATAGATGTTAAACCAGTTGCATCTTCTGCAATTATACATTTCTTTTTATTAATATCCAAACCTTTTGTTGTTAAAGGAATTAATGGATTTGGTGATGTTCCTAGAGACATTATAACTGTATCTACATCAAGTGTAAATTCTGAACCTTTAATTTCTATAGGTCTACGTCTACCTGAAGCATCAGGCTCGCCTAGTTCCATTTTTATGCACTTCATGCCTATAACATTTCCTTTTTCATCCCCAAGGATTTCTACTGGATTTACTAGTAAATCCATTATAACTCCTTCTTCTATTGCATGATGCACTTCTTCAGCTCTTGCTGGAAGTTCTTCTAGTGATCTTCTGTATACTATGTGACCTTCTGCACCTAATCTTACTGCAGTACGTACAGAATCCATTGCAACGTTACCTCCACCAACAACCGCAACCTTAGTTCCGACTCTTATAGGTGTTTGATATCCTTCTTTATATGCTTTCATTAAATTGTTTCTAGTTAAGAATTCATTAGCTGAGAATACTCCATTTAAATTCTCACCTGGTATTCCCATAAACATTGGAAGTCCTGCACCTGAACCAATAAATAC
>Ga0209125_1002191_pt1 | contig 15700 bp, 8 predicted proteins | sample BarGraIncub1131A_FD_184503 | JGI IMG/M metagenome (GOLD analysis project Ga0209125, IMG submission 184503) | Arctic peat soil microbial communities from Barrow, Alaska - Barrow Graham LP Incubations 11-31A (SPAdes) (version 2) | ecosystem: Environmental > Terrestrial > Soil > Wetlands > Peat... | reverse complement strand
TTGGCACCGCCACCACCACCTGAATTATGACTAACTCCACTTCCTCCTGCATTACCGGGCGCCCCACGTCCAAATGATCCACCACTATTTGTTATGGTGTTTTCAGGGCTATATAAACGTCTTGATGTAGCAGCATATGATCCTCTAGGGGCTCCGGCTATTCCTTCACCTTTTTCTCCGAAAAACTGATCATTATCGGTACAATAGGCACTCCAGTAATAGGGTATCGAAGTCGTGTTTGAATTTTTTTTTCCTTTTCTGAATCCCTGTGAACTTACATCTATAAATTGGCTATTCAAATCAAGGGTCCTGGCATCAAAAGTGACAATCCCACCACATAATCCATCCCAGTCAGCTGCTTTTACCAAACCTGTTAATGTAACATTATCGTAAACAGGACTATAAACTACCTGAAACACCCCATCAGCAGAATAATTTTTTTGAAGCGGTTGGGTCAATTGAATGGTGTTCCCTGAGATTGAACCCACTATTGCAAATTCATACTCACCGGTATTGCGGACATTTATCCAGCCCGATGCAATCAGGTCATTATCAATGCCATCTCCATAAGCCATCGAGTTGGTTTCACTGATCAGTGCATTCTGCATCTGGATAATGAGTATCCTGTCACCGGCCGTTAGCGTATGAACTGCCCCTGTAACATGGTTCATATCAACGTTCAGTGTGCTGCCACCTTTTGTTGCATCAGTCAAACCGGGTATATATGAGTTGATAATACCCTGAATATCTTTAGAAATTGCATCTGCACAGGAAAGTGAAGGCATGATGACTACCCCAGGAGTAATTTGTTTAGCAATCAGTGGATCTACACCACATTGAAAAAAATTGACCTCAGATAAACGAAGTCTGTTCAAATTAAAAGTAGTTGCTGCCTGGTACGCACTACTTATGATAATCCTGACATATTTTGCATCGACAAAACCTCCAAAATCAATTGATTGATCTGAAGCGCCTGCGGAATAAATGAAAATACCTGATGTGACAGCTGAAAAGTTTATATTATCCTGACTCACCAGTATTTGATAGGCACGGGGTGAATATTGTCCGTTCTGTTTATAAATTCTTACTTCTGAAAGGTGACGGATGATGCCAAAATCGATATCAAAAGTCCAGGGACCTGCAGTCGCTAAATCTTTAAAAGTGGTTTTATCTCCATCTACCATTGCATCAGAAAAAAAAGAACCATTTATTGATGCGATTGTCCATCGTGCAATCCAGGACTTGGCTTCACCACATGACTGAGGAGTCACCGTTTGTGACCAAAGCCTGAAAGGAGTGAAAACCAATAGAATAAAAAAAAATAAGCAGGAAAATGAATGCTTAAAACAGGCTTTACGTGCGTAACTTACATCCATAAATATTTTAATTGTCGCAGATAGTGAAATGAATTAGCAAATGTGGTTTTGATATTCAGTTAATTACGTTTGCAATGACAGCCTAATAATAGTCTTCGAATATAGAGAGGATGTAACAGAATTGCAATTATCTTTTTGCAGGAACCAATTGTTTCAGGTTTGTCTGTTTAAGTAGGGAATTGATGATTATGCAAGACAATGAACTACCCCGCCGCATGCTGACGGAGTATCAAACCAAGAACAAAAAAGATCCGCCCCAAGGGTCGGGATATTTACTCAAATGAGATTAAATAGTCCTTTTTCTTAACTGAATTAGGACTATTTTTATGTATTTTCTGACTAAGTATTGCTCAAAAAATCAACCAAGAGTCAACCGGCAAAAAAAAACACCTACAAAATAAATCGTAAGTGCTTGATTATCTTAAAGTCGGAGTGGTCAGACTCGAACTGACGACCACTTGCACCCCATGCAAGTACGCTAGCCAACTGCGCCACACCCCGGACATTATCAGGATGCAAAAGTAGCATTATTTTTCAAACCTCATTGTGTTTTCCGAAAATAATCATTGCTTAACATCCGGATCAAGGGGAAGGGTAAAGAAAAAAGTTGACCCTATGTCATGATTACTTTTCACCCATATATGTCCTCCCATGGATTCTATAAAATTTTTAGAAAGTGTTAATCCTAATCCTAAAGTTCCTGAACCAAATTTAGCACTTTCATCTGTTGTCTTAAAACGTTCAAATATATCTTCAATTTTCTCTTTTGGATATCCTATTCCATCATCTTTGACATAAAATTCAATAAATGTATCAATTATCACATATCCAAATTCAACTTTCGCATTCTCTGAATACTTTAATGCATTCTCAATCAGATGAAGTAAGACACTGCTTAAACGTTCCGGATAAGTTTTTAAATAAATTACAGTGTTATTAGAAGGTAAATTGAAGATCAAAGAAAAACCTTTTTGCGAAGCCTGATTATTTTCCAAAAAATATTGTGTTTGAATTTTTTCGAGAAATTCATTTACATTAATCATTTCAGGATCTTTCTTTATCTCACCTGATTCTATTCTTGCTACATCAAAAATCTCATTCATTAATGAAAGCAATGATTCACTATATTGATGAATAACATCAATGTATTTTTTTCTTTCGGTAACTGGCTTCCCTTTTTGCCTAAGAAAACCTGAGAAACTCACAATAGCATTTAATGGAGTTTTGATCTCATGAGAAATATTAGCAAGAAATGATGTTTTAAGCCTATCTGACTCTTCAGCCTTGTATCGGGCATGTTCTAATTCCATTTTACCAACTTCAAGGGTATGCATTTGTTCTGTCAGCGTTTTGTTTTTCAATAGTATTATCCTATTCTGACGTTTAAACATTACAAAAGATAAAAAAATCAAGCCGTATCCAATTACAACGATTAATATCCATTGACCTTGATTATCAATCATTTTCAGATTAGAACGCAAATTATCATCTAATACCGAATTATCGGCAAGCAATTGTTTCATCTTGATCTCTCTTTTATTGAGATCAGCTATACCGGGAAGTGTTTTAGCTAAAACTTTCTGTTGTAATATGGCATTTCTATCTTTTCTTTCATGAAGTAATGTAGCATATTTGACGGCCGATTTATAGTTACCAAGCTTAGCGTAAAGTGTTGATAATTTATCAAGTGATTTCATTTCAAGATCATCAAACTTGAATTCTTCAGCAACTTTCAATGATTGAAGAAAGAAAATCATAGCTGTTTTATTTTGGTGCAAACGATCTAAAGCACTACCTTTAATGAAAATGCTTCGGCACAGATCAAATTTATTCCCTTCAATTATTGATTCATTAATGGCTTTGTCTGCCCAAAATATACAGTCTTTAGGATTAGATATAATAAGTTTTTTTGCATTAGAATAATATGTGGCAACTAATGAATTGCTCGATGCGTAATCATTTTCTCCAGCTATAACAGTGAAGACAGAAAACAAAAATAAAATAAAATAAAAAATAATTTTCATCTGAAAGTAATTTATTCTTTAAACCGGCCGGAATGATTCGTCGCTTAAGCTTGTTAATATGATCATTGCATATATTTCAAGTTCTAATCGATTAAGGATTTTTAAAATAATATGAATGTTCTCTTGCTGCTTGAATTCCAATTAGTGCATCCCTAATTATTCTCCTATTTTTTTTTATATGAGGTTTATTTAGCATGAGTTCATTAATTGGATGAGTAAATCTAAAGATAGATCCTTGATCAGGTAATGAATCCACCCATATATCGCCTCCCAATAGCTGAGTAAGACTTTTACAAATTGATAAACCTAACCCTACGCCACCAAATCTCCGTGTAAATGAGTCTTCTACTTGCCTAAAATGACTAAATATGATTTCTTTGTCTTCAGGTTTAATTCCAATTCCAGTATCCTTTACAAAAAAGTGTAAAAAATTGCCCTCTCTTTTCTCAATACCAAACTCGATTGTGCCACAATCTGTGAATTTTAGTGCATTATCAAGTAGATTTGATAAAATCTGTTTCAACCTCATTCTATCAGTATACAATACAAGATTATCAATATCGGAATGTAGTTTGAGATTTAAACAATCTTTATTTTTAGTTTTATATGTATTTAATCGCAAAGAAAAGGCTTCATCTAATTCAAACAGCAACTCATCAATCCGGCAGGGAGCAAAGGAAAGTGAAATTTGACCTGCTTCTAAACGAGCTATATCAATGATGTTTTCCATAATATCCAGAAGTATTTCTGAATTTGAGATGATATGATTAATAAATTGTTCACTCTCTTCATCATCTATATCATCCAGACCGAGTAACTCTGAAAACCCCATGATACCATTCATTGGCGTTCGGATTTCATGAGACATATTAGCTAGAAAAACAGACTGTAGCTTTTCTGATTGTTTAGCGCTTTGGAGCGCTTCGTTGATTTGTACCTTTTGTCTTTCCAGTAGATCATTCCTTTCATTCAAAAGAAAGTTTACGTTTTTAAGAACCAGATTATGTCTTATAATCAAAAAAAGTAAAACAGAAAATATGATAGAACCTAAAATGCCAAAAAACATCAAAAGCCTTTGGCTTAATACAATTTGTGAATGATTTTTTACGATGGCCTGATCTTCCTTATTAACAGTCTGAAGTGACTCAATCTGCTGTTGTATCTCGTCATTCCGATAGACCGTTCTTCTTTCAACTAATTGGTTGTGCAATCGAATATTAAATACACTATCATTAAAAGCATTATACATTAAAGTATACCGATAAGCTTCGGCATAGTTTTTTTCTTTTTCACATACTGTTTCTAAATCATGTATTGCCAATAGTCTTAATCGGGCTTGATCATAATTTCTGGCCAATTTTATTGTTGTTAAGAAATCAATTCTGGCCTTTGCATAGTTATCAGTTTTTAAATAGTATAAACCACTAATACGAGAAATTGCTGCACGAATAGATGGGTCAAAATTACCTTTAGATAAAAGTTTAACTGTATCAAGTAGACTTTTAACATTACTAAATTTATTGTCATTGAGTAATACTTCAGCCTCACCACACCTAGATTCAGCCATTCCTGCTTTATTCCCAGCTTTCTGTTCAATATTAAAAGCAGCATGGTAATTTTTTAATGCTTCCTGAAAATCACCTTTGTTAATATATACTTCTCCTAAATTCCGGTGAGTTAGTCCAGAACCTGATAAAAGGTGAATATTATCACTCTTATTCAGCGCCTTACGCAAATAATCCAATGCATCTGGATAACGTTGCCATCCAGCAAATACCATTCCTAACTTATTCATTGCCCAAATATAGCCTCCCTTATCATCGAGAGAATCACATATAATAGCAGATTTATGATAAAAATCGATAGCAGATTTAAAATCACCATCAGCATTATACCAATCACCTAATGCAAGACTTGAACGTGCTATTAAAAATAGTTTATTTGATTTGCGAGCTGTTTGATAGGCATTATCAAATTTAATAAAACTGTTTTTAAGATCGGAGTTAAAGACATGTACGTATCCATTCAAAATTGTTAGATCGACAGCAATTGTATCATTGTTGAGTTTCTCTGACAAACGAATAGCAGCATCAAAATAAGGAAATGATTTTTCATATAGCCCCCGATCGCTGTAAATAATAGCCTGATACTTTAGAACACTAATTTGCCCTTTTATATTTTTAGACTGTACAAAGTACTTATTAGACTTGTCAATATAACCAAGTGCTTCATCGAAACGATATAATTTATACAAAGATATGCCAATCAACAAAGACGATTGTCCTTGCAAATTCAAATCCTTAAGATTATCAGCTAATGCTTTTGCACTATAAGCATTTAATAAGCTTTTTTCTGGTGAAGAAAACAAATTTTGCTTCGCTTGTACTATTTCATATATTGCTTTTTTTCTAACAGAATTACTATTTACAGAAGACGAAACAGGCTTTGCTCCAAATGCGTAGATACCTGCAGATAAGATTATTGCAAGTATTAATGACATTCTTATAATTGTTTTCAAATACTTCATTCTCAAATTTAAATCCTGCTAAATAATCACAATATCCCCTACCCCTTATTTGATTAATCCAAAAAAAGCGAAAAAGTAACCCTATAAAGTAAAATAAATATGGAAATAGAATAAATTAATCAATAATGAAGCGAGAAATATCAATCGGGTGATCGGAAAAGATGATCTTCTTAAGTTGTTTATAATGATCAGAATTGTTTACAAAATCTATTTTTTCAGTATCTATAATAAGAATCTTTAAATCTTGTTGTGTTCTAAGATATTCAAGATATGCATCTTGAATCTTTGAAAGATATTCATCCATAATATTCTGCTCATAACTTCTGCCTCTTTCACGTATATTATTTTGTAATCGCCCAACTCCAGCATGCAAATAAACAATCAGGTTTGGCTTTGGAAGATTGGGTAATATAATTTGAAAAAGTTTTTGAAAGAGTGCGTATTCATCATTTTGCAAAGTGCTGCGGGCAAAGATGAGTGATTTATTAATAAAGTAATCAGCTATCGTTGTTGTCCTGAAAAGATCATGAGCTGTCAACTCTTTTTTGAGTTGTTGAAACCGCTCAGCCAAAAAAGAGAGCTCTAAAGGGAAGGCATATTTATCGGGTTCAGCATAAAATTTTGGAAGAAAGGAATTATCTTCAAATTGTTCAAGTATAAGACGTGTATCAAATTCTTCTGAAAGCATACGCGAAAGCGTCGTCTTTCCAGCTCCAATATTTCCTTCTATACAGATATAATCGTAATGTGTCATAATATTATAAAATGTAAGGTTTTAATACTATCGTTTCAAGTTTATCCTGACATTCATTCAATAATGTAAAGATAGTTTTCTGGAAAACAGGATGTACAAATCCAGGTGCTATTTCGCAAAGGGGAACCAAAACAAATTTTCTTAATTGAATACGTGGATGTGGAATCGTTAGCCGAAGTGATTGAATTACAGCTGATCCGTAAAATAGGATGTCGATATCGATTGATCGCGATTCATATTCTGAATTAAACGGATTACGTTTTCTTCCTAATTTTTCTTCTATCTCAAGTATCAAATCTAATAACTCAAAAGCAGTATGTTTAGTAGCTAATGTAAGTGCAACATTCAGAAAGTTTTGGGCATTCACCATACCCCATGGTTCGGTTTCATAAAAGGAGGAAACCTGTTTAACACTTCCCATTTTACGATTTAGTAATGTAACTGTTTTCCTGATAATGTCTTCCCTGTCACCCTGATTTCCACCAAGTAGTAAATAAACTGTTTCCATATATAAAATGTAGGCAAATATACGAAGATTGAAAAATATTAAACTTTCTTACTGACTGAATCTACGACATTGCTCAATCAGAATTCTAATTTTTACTGCATAGAGTTTATCTTCAGCCCAAAGTGATGCCAACTGATTTAATGTTGGAGCGATTCCGCGTTTTACATTGCCAAAACGTTTATCAACAAGAGGTAGATTAAGCGGAGACAAAGATGCATATGCTTTAAGATGTTGCACATGAGCTATTACTCCTTCCCGCATTGAAAGATATCTATCAATCTCTGTAGAGCCTTCAAACGCTCCAATACCTGCAAAATTATTCATATCTGGAGGTACAATACCATCAAATTTCAAGAAACCTGTTTCGAGACACATCTGACAAAATGCTAAATCATGATTCACCCCTTCTTTTCCAGCCGCTAAAACATACTCATTCACAAATTCATTAGCAGAAACACTATCAATTTGTTTGTTCTGAGCAAGCAAAAAAGTGGTCATCTGTTCAATGGATAAAGATCCTTGACCCATTATCTTGATAGAAAGCCCAACTGACTCACGAATTCGTTCATCTGATGCTTCAAGTGATGGTGTATGAAGAAATGCTGAATCTAAAACAACAGGCGCTGAAATCATTTTTTCAATAGAATCTTCAAAAGCCTTTCGTGCTGCGCGATATCGTGAATCATCCTCATAATATTTCCCGGTTGTGTATAAATAAGTAAGACTAACAAATACGACCATAAAAAGGACAATCCAAACCGTTACACGATCTTTCTTTAACGACTGACTAGTCTCCGATTTTGGAAATGTTTTATGAATAAATATCTTTAATTCTCGTAAGCGATTTCGAAAAGCCATACTTCAAGATAGAATTAATTTATTATTACAAAAGTATGCTTTCTCTTTGAAATCATACTTGCATCTTCACTGCTTTTTGACTTATCTTAGTACTTTCATTTGAAATCCGACCGACAGCCAAAAACCAAAATTTTAGATTTTATGAAACAATTTTTTAAGTTCATGTTCGCTTCGATGTTGGGAACCTTTCTCACGTTGATAATCACTTTCATACTGTTGGCTTTAATTATAGGAGCTGCCATTATGTCCAGCTCAAAACCCGACACGACAATCCCTCAGAACGCAATACTCCGTTTAACATTGGACAGCTCTATTCCCGAACGATCAGCTAACAATCCGTTTGTTGATTTTGGTTTGGGAGGAATTGGTGGTCAACAAGCTCCGGGCCTTTACGAAACTGTGAATGCAATTAACCATGCAAAAGATGACTCAAAAATTAAAGGCATCTTGCTAGATCTGGGAATAATCCCATCAGGTATGGCAACTGTTGAAGAAATTAGGAATGCTTTGCTAGACTTCAAGAAATCCGGTAAATTTATTCTTGCTTATAGTGAGATTTATTCTCAGAAAGCGTATTATCTTGCTACTACAGCAAATAAAGTATACATGAATCCGGAAGGAGCACTCGACTTCAGAGGAATTGCCGGAGAAGTAATGTTTTTAAAAGGACTTATGGAAAAACTGGATGTCCAAATTCAGGTTATTCGTCATGGAAAATTTAAAAGTGCTGTAGAACCATACCTTTTAGATAAGTTGAGTCAGGCAAATAAAGAACAGACAGTCACATATTTAAATGCTCTCTGGAAACAGATGTTGAGTGGAATCTCACAATCCAGAGGTTTAAGTGAAACTCAACTAAATAAATTAGCTGATAACCTGACCGGATATACTCCCGAATTAGCTGTAAAAGAAAAATTAGTTGACCAGTTAATATATAAAGATCAATTGTTGCAAGAAATTCGCAATAGACTTAACATCGAAAAAGAAAAGGATATTAATTCAATTAATCTTGGAAAATACGTTCTTGCAACTGAAAACGAAGGGAAAGAAAATTCCAAAGATAAAATTGCTATCATCTTTGCCTCTGGAGATATTATTTCAGGTAATGGAGATGAAGGTACAATAGGCTCTGAAAGAATATCTAAAGCTATACGTAAAGCCAGATTAGATAAAAACGTTAAAGCCATAGTTCTACGCGTTAACAGCCCCGGGGGAAGTGCACTTGCTTCAGATATTATCTGGCGCGAAATGGTTTTAGCCAAGAAAGAAAAACCTGTTGTAGTTTCTATGGGTGATGTTGCTGCTTCGGGAGGATATTATATTTCATGCGCTGCCAACAAGGTATTCGCCAATCCGAATACGATAACCGGTTCAATCGGAGTATTTGGAATAATTCCTAACTTTCAGAAAACGCTTCAAAATAAACTGGGTATAACATTTGATAAAGTTTCAACAAATAAACATTCAGACTTCATCCCCTTAACTCGGCCAATGGATGCTGAAGAATCAGCCATAATGCAAAGAGAAATTGAACGTATTTATAATACGTTTATTAAACACGTAGCTGAAGGACGTAAAATGACAACAGCGGCAATAGATAGCATTGGTCAGGGCAGAGTTTGGAGTGGCGTTGATGCAAAGAAATTAAAGTTGATTGATGAATTTGGAGGATTAAATAATGCCGTGGATGAAGCAGCAAAGCTTGCTAAAATCAGTAAGTATTCTATCCTGGCCCTTCCTGCATTAAAAGACCCCTTTATAAAATTGATCGAACAATTTTCTGGTGATTATAAAGATGCAAGTATTCAAAAGGAGTTGGGTGAGTACTATGGTTACTTTGCTTATCTGCGTAAACTTGCTAAAGCAGATAAAATCCAGGCTCGTTTACCTTTTGAAATGAATGTATATTAACCAATAAAGTGAAAAGGATAATAGCTTGGCTATTATCCTTTTCACTTTATTGGTTTTTAATTAAAACCCTGTCAAACTATGATATCGCTTTACTCTTTTGATAGAGTCTGTCAAAGAATAATCGCCATTGTATACAGCCCCTTCCCAGTCTCCATACATTGGATTTGGCAAAACGATAAATCGAGTCCCAAATTCTTTTTTCAATTTTTCAACAGAATTAAATCTCTCCTGTACTGAAAGTTTCCCATCAAATGCATCTGAAAAGTCAGAAAGATTATCTCCAAACAACAAAGAAATATGACGGGATTCTTTGATCTTTGACCTTCTGATTTCTTTACTGCTGGTTTCGGTGCGCATTAACAAGTGACTAGAATCAACTTTTGTAAATCCTGCATCTTTAAGATTTGTAATTGTTGATTCCCATTGGTTTTCCTTGCGGTTTGTAACATAATAAACCTCAATACCATTAGAACGTGCATATTTAATAAATTCAAGTGCCCCGGGTACTGGTTTTGCACTCGCTTTCGTTATCCATTCGGGCCATTTCTGAGGGTATACAATTCTTTCAAGAATACATTTTGCTTCATAAGGACTATTGTCTAAGACAGTTTCGTCAATATCCAACACCACACACCTGGGTAAATTTATTTTCCTGTTTTCTAAATCACGGTCCAGCATAAAATGTGCAAGATTATATGCCTGATAGCAAAGAGCGCGATACTCAGCTGCTGTTTGTTGATACATTACAGCCATTACCATATGCTCATTTGGATTTGAAATGTCACGTGATAATGTATCGGTAAGAATTTTTGTATGGTTTTTTATCATCACCCCTTCTTTGGATTGTTTCTGTTTACAAGCCGAAAAAAAAGTAATCACTATGCAAAAGACAATAAATCTGCTCATTTTCATTGTTTAATTTTTTACAAAGATAGACATGAAAAAAGCCGGAGTTCAATACTCCGGCTTTGCAAATAGAATTTATTTATGCTATTCTTTTGAAAAATCACGTTCAGATAAACGCTTGTAGCCATTATAACGCCACTTAGCATTTTTTTCTGCGGCCTGGAAAAGCTCTGCAGCTTCAGCTGGAACGGATTTAGAAAGTGAAGAATAACGAACTTCACTTTGCAGGAAATTCTGGAACTTACTCCAATCAGGAGCTTTTGAGTCAAGTTGGAATGGATTCTGACCTTGCTCTTCAAGCATTGGATTAAAGCGATACATATGCCAGTAACCAGATTCAACAGCTGTCTTGGCTTGTGCCTGTGTGCGTCCCATACCTTCTCGTAAGCCATGGTTGATACATGGAGCATAGGCAATGATTAGTGATGGTCCTGGATACGCCTCAGCTTCTTTAACTGCTTTCAGGTATTGTGATTGACTTGCGCCCATTGAAACCTGTGCAACATAAACATAGCCATATGACATTGCCATCATACCCAAATCCTTTTTGCGAACACGCTTTCCGGAAGCAGCAAACTTAGCAACCGCTCCGATTGGCGTAGATTTAGAAGACTGGCCACCAGTATTTGAATAAACCTCGGTATCAAGCACCAAAACATTAACGTCTTCACCTGATGCAAGCACATGGTCTAATCCTCCATATCCGATATCATAAGCCCAACCATCTCCACCAAACATCCACTGACTCTTCTTGATAAGATATTGTTTCAGTTTTAGTATTTCGGTTGCAGCCGGATTATTTTCTTTTTCAAGATAAGCAATTACTTTATCTGCAGCAACTTTAGATGCTTCGGCATTGTTCATACCAGCTATCCATTCAGTGAAAGCTGCTTTAGTTTCAGCACGCATGCTTCCAACTTTTTCAGCCTGCATTTTGTTAACAATAGTATCACGCATTTTATTTACAGCCGTAGCCATACCTAAACCGTATTCAGCATTGTCTTCAAACAATGAATTTGCCCATGATGGACCCTGGCCAGCTGCATTCTTGCAATATGGAGTAGCCGGAGCAGAACCACCATAAATTGAAGAACATCCTGTAGCATTGGCAACCATCATTCTGTCACCGAATAATTGTGTGATTAACTTGATATAAGGAGTTTCACCACAACCAGCACAAGCACCTGAGAATTCAAAAAGTGGTTGAGAAAACTGACTGTTTTTTACACTCTGATCTTTTGGAACAACGGTATCCTTGTATGTAACGTTTTTAACCATGAACTCGAAATTCTCAGCTTGTTTCATCTGGCTTTCGAGCGGTTGCATAACCAAAGCTTTGGTTTTAGCAGGACAAACATCTGCACAGTTTCCACAACCTGAACAATCGAGTGCTGTAACCTGCATACGGAATTTAAGATCACCAAACTGTTTGATAGGAATAGCATTCAATGTTTCAACTCCAGCAGGTAGCATTGCCATTTCTTTTTCATCTAAAAGGAATGGACGGATTGCAGCATGAGGACAAACATAAGAACACTGGTTACACTGAATACAATTTTCAGGAATCCATTCAGGAATATTTACTGCAATACCACGTTTTTCATAAGCGGCAGTACCTGCAGGAAATGTACCATCCTCACGACCCTTGAATGCACTTACAGGAAGATCATCTCCCTTTAGTGAATTGATGGGTTCCATCATATTTTTTATAAATTCAGGAATATCACGGGAATCATTTGCTTTGACTGCAACCATAGTTTTCCATTCAGCTGGTATTTTAACCAGTTCAACATCCCCACCACGATCAACAGCAAGGTTGTTCATTGTAACAACTTCTTCGCCTTTACGTCCAAAACTTTTTATGATTGCCTTCTTCATATAATCAACTGCCTTTTCGTAAGGAATAACGTTGGCAATTTTAAAGAATGCACTCTGCATGATTGTATTTGTACGATTTCCAAGTCCAATCTCTTCAGCAATCATTGTTGCATTCATGATATAGAACTTGATATCATTTTTAGCCAAATATACTTTCATATCATCAGGTAAACGTTCGAGCGTTTCTGATGGGCTGTGTGTACTGTTCAAAAGGAATGTACCACCTTTTTTAAGACCCTTTAAAACGTCATACTTTCCAAGATATGAAGGAACATGGCATGCAACAAAGTCGGGAGTATTAACAAGATAAGGTGAGCGAATAGGATTGTCACCAAAACGAAGATGTGATATAGTAACACCACCTGATTTCTTTGAATCGTAGGCGAAATAAGCCTGACAATATTTATCAGTAGTATCACCAATGATCTTTATTGAATTTTTGTTAGCACCTACAGTACCATCAGAACCCAAACCATAGAATTTTGCCTGGAAAGTACCGACTGTAGAAAGGTCTATTTCAGGAATTAATGGCAGAGAAGTAAAAGTAACATCGTCATTAATACCTACAGTGAAATGATTTTTAGGGTCGTTCAATTTCATGTTATCGAACACCGTAATCATCATTGCAGGTGTAGTATCTTTAGAAGAAAGTCCATAACGACCACCAAGAATCATTGGACGGTTTTCTTTTTCGTAGAAAATTTCCTTAATATCCAGATAAAGAGGATCACCCGTTGCACCTTGTTCCTTTGTACGGTCCAGAACAGTAATTCTTTTAACCGTCTTAGGACATACTTTAAAGAAATACTTAGGAGAGAAAGGACGATACAGATGAACTGAAATCAAACCTAATTTTTCTCCTTTTGCATTGAGATGGTCAATCACCTCTTTAAGCGTCTCATTGATTGAACCCATTGCAACAACAATGTTTTCTGCATCAGGTGCTCCATAATATGTAAATGGATGATATTCACGGCCAGATATTTTGCTTAATTGATTCATTGATTCATCAACCATATCAGGAACAGCATCAAAATAAGGATTCAATGCTTCACGACTTTGGAAATAGATATCCGGGTTTTGTGCTGTACCACGTGTGACAGGATGTTCGGGATTTAATGCCCGATCTCTAAATGCTTGTAATGCCTTAAAGTCAAAAAGTTTTGCTAATTCATCCGTGTCAAGTACTTCGATCTTTTGAATTTCATGAGAAGTACGGAAACCATCAAAGAAATTGAGAAATGGTACACGTGACTTTATTGATACAAGATGGGCTACAGCCGAGATATCCATGACTTCCTGCACGCTATCTGAAGCCAACATAGCAAAACCAGTCTGACGTACAGCATAAATATCCTGATGATCTCCAAAAATTGATAACGCCTGTGCTGCAATTGCACGAGCTGAAACATGAAATACGGCTGGAAGTAATTCTCCAGCAATTTTGTACATATTTGGGATCATCAGCAATAATCCCTGCGAACATGTGTAAGTACTGGTTAAAGCGCCAGCCTGTAGTGAACCATGTAATGCACCTGCAGCACCAGCTTCAGATTGCATTTCAGTTACTTTAACTGTTTCACCGAAAATATTCTTGCGTCCGTTGGCTGACCATTCATCTATATATTCAGCCATTGTTGAAGAAGGGGTGATCGGATAAATGGCAGCTACCTCGGTAAACAGGTAAGCGATATGTGCTGCCGCATAGTTACCGTCACAAGTAATAAAGTTTTTCTTTGTTGTCATATGCTAATTATTTAATCTGCCCTGTTTTATAAATAATCAGGGTCCCGTCTTAAATTTCTTGCAAAATTACAATTTTAACTATTATAAAAAGATGAAATTTTAATCTTTTTAATACACATAAAATATAATTTAAATTGATTAAAGATTACTGTTTTAAGTAGACTTAACTGATTATTTTTTAGCATTGCTAATTGAAGATCCTATATGTTTTATACTTATCTCACAAGATATCAGAATTTCAACAAATGTTAACTTACGCATAAAAATCTTCTACCAATTTCTAAAAATGAGTTGTTACAGATAATTTTCTCTTCTGAATTTACATATTTTTAACAGCCCTTTATCCAATAGGATTTATTGAAAAAATAAAAAAATTAAAGTTGGTTTCTACTGTGGTAAGATGATCTACCAAATATTTGCTTATCACTTACTAAAACATTTAGAAAATGAACTACAAGACTCATATTAAAAATCTTTAATTAATGGCTTAATTCACTAAAAGGCTTAAAAATAATCAAAAAAAAAGCTCCTTATGGGGAGCTTTTTAATTATTTAGTTATTCGCTTTAATATTTGCGATGCTTCCTTGTTATGTCTATTGGAGGAATTATTTATAATCTTATTAAGTAAATCTTTGGATTCATTTACCTGATTATTCTTTAGATAACTTAAAGCCAAATACCATTCAGAATTTTCAACAAACAAATTGTTTTTTTGATTAATTATATATTTGAACTCATTGACGGCTTTCACATTTTGATTTGTCTCAATACTGGCAAGCCCGGTGTAATATCTAATATAAATATTGTCGGGATCTTTATCCAGTATCTCATTAAAGAGAACAAGTGCACTGTTAAAATCGCGCTCCCGATATTTGGTCATAGCCTCATCATTAGTATTACCTGCCGAACGTGTTAGATTATGTGCATTTTCACCTGTATAATACATCTCAAAGAGAGTATCATTTGTATATTTAACAGGCTTCATTAAACGAAATGCACCACCAAGTAAAATTAAAAAAGTGATACTGGCAGCAACCATATACCATTGAGAATGGAAAGATTTCCGGACAGGCTCTTTTATAATTGCTTTTTCTTCATTCATGACTTGAAATAATTTTCTCCGTAGATCAATAATATCGTATTGCCTTAGAGAAGCTTCTATTTCAATGTCAAGCTGAAATTCATGGTTAAGTTTGGGATTTTCAATTAAG
>Ga0209125_1002188_pt1 | contig 15725 bp, 11 predicted proteins | sample BarGraIncub1131A_FD_184503 | JGI IMG/M metagenome (GOLD analysis project Ga0209125, IMG submission 184503) | Arctic peat soil microbial communities from Barrow, Alaska - Barrow Graham LP Incubations 11-31A (SPAdes) (version 2) | ecosystem: Environmental > Terrestrial > Soil > Wetlands > Peat... | reverse complement strand
AATGCCAGCCTGTCCACCAGTACTTTTAGACTCTCCATAGTTGGCACTCTTCCACGGCTAACATCAAGCATATATCCTCTATTTGGATAAGATGGTTCATCTTCAATAACTGTGCACCCAATTTCCGAACGATATATCTTACATAATTGAATTAGTGTCGCTGCCCCATATATAAAACCACGACTTGAACAAGCTTCAATTGTAATTTTATTTGATCTCACAGTCATTAAGTAGGCTTCCTCTCCTTTATCCATATTTTTATATTCAAAACAAATACAGTTTTCATCAAGATTTTCTACACTTCGTTGTACTTTTTTAATTGGCAATGTAATTGCAATAACTTTTTTAATTTCTCGCTGCAACAGTTTCGCTGTTTCCAAATCATTATCACCAAGTGACTCTTCGAGCAGCATAGCTGTATTGTGTTTTATTATAAATAATCCATCTCCAACTGTAATTTTTCTTGGCAATGGTATCAAATTCATATTGATTCCCCCTTTATTACTTACCTAAAACATAGTTTAATATCTCATCATCACGTTTCACTATATATTCCATTAAGTCTTGGTTGTTCTTATTCTCATACAGGGATAATACCTTTGTGATAGGGCTAGGATTAGCATATAATAGCTTGTCTACTTGAATGCCTACCTCTCTTGCGATCAGTATCTTTTCTTTTCTTGTGAACTTGTGCCCGCTTACAAAATGCTGATACTTACTAGCAGAATACTTTCTTCTAGCAGTTTCACTTAATACAAACATTATACACCTTGGGTGTTTTTGCCCAACCCCTCATTGATGGGTTGGTAATATAGTAATGTCTGCTAGAGAAAATATTGTGATAACGTAAATCAAAAAAAGATTCAAGTTAAACTTGCAATGTATACGTTTTTAGTATACAACAAGCCTATGGGTTGGATATACATTCAAGAATATTGTTTACATATATGGTTTGTTAGAATCAAACTTAGGCGACACTCCTCCAATTCTTTTTTACCTTTGGAATCGCTGAGTTTTGATTGCTGTAGCTCAATGTTGTGGTTTTACAGATTTCACAAAGCGACATTCATGAAACTGTATTAATTAAAAGGAGATATATTTATGTTTTTTTAAGACTATGTAACAACATGAATACTTAAGAACAATAGTAATATGTAAAAATAGAACATTACCATGTTTTACAATGTGCTATTTGACAATAAAATTTATAAGAACTATGTTTAAAAATGGGGGCAATATAATGGGAATAACAAAACCATGTTTATATTCATGTGACAGTATTATAACAGGAATTAATAAGGAATTTACTAATTTTACGGGTTTTACAAGGGATGAATTAATGGGTAAATCACTTATAGAAATAGGAGCAATTATAAGAATTAATACACAAATACTTCTTGATAATATTAGCGATAAGTTTTCAGGGTATGTATTTGCTAAGTTGCTTGACCCAAGAGAAGTGAATATATCATATTTTTATGATAAAGAAACGAATGAGAAAATATATACTTTTGTTGAAAAACCAAATTCAAGAATTGATGATAAGATGATTTTTATGGAACAACTATTGTCTGATAACATAGTGGGCATATCTATTTACAGCATACCTGATCTAATAATGCTTAAAGTAAATCAAAAGTATCTGGATTTACATGATTCTCCTTATAATGAGGAGGAAACTAGTATAGGTCTATCTATTAGGGAAATTGTACCTGGATATGTAGGAACGGAATCAGAAGCTATTACTAACACAGTTATTGAGTCGCGAAAGTCCAGCTATCTCAAAGGAATAAAATTCGAAAGATTTGATAGAGCTATAACTTACTTGGATTCCAGTCGAACACCTATATTTGAAGGTGGAATAATGAAATACATAATGTTTACTACTTCGGAGTCTACTGAAGAAGTTTTAAAAAATAAAAATATCGAAAGGCAAAATAAGATAATTGAGCAACAAAATGAACAGTTAGAAAAAACATTAAAATTACAGGAAGAATTTATTGTTAACATATCCCATGAACTTAAAACACCCCTAAATGTTATATTTTCAGCAGCTCAACTATTTAGTATGTATTGTTCTTGTGGATCACTGGATGAAAAAAAAAGTTCAATTATTAAATATATTGACTCAATAAGGCAAAATTCCTATAGATTATCTAAGCTTATTAACAACATAGTTGATTCATCAAAAATTGAAGCAGGATTCTTTAATATTAACCTATCAAATAATAATATTGTGAAAGTTGTAGAGGACATTGTGATGTCTGTAACTAATCTTACTGAGAGTAAGGACTTAAATATTATTTTTGATACGGATATTGAAGAAAAGATTATTGCTTGTGACGCAGAAAAAATAGAACGAATAGTATTAAATCTTATATCAAATGCGATAAAATTTTCAAATTGTGATGATGAAATATTTGTAGAAGTTAAGGATAAGTATGAATTTATTGAAATATCAGTTAGGGATAATGGCGTTGGTATTAAAAAAAAGTACTTGGATATGATATTTGATAGATTTAAGCAGGTAGATAAATCACTATCAAGAAATGCTGAAGGTACGGGTATTGGCTTAAGTTTAGTTAAATCAATTGTAGAATTACATGGTGGTAGTATATCTGTTGAAAGTAAATTTGGGCAAGGGAGTAAGTTTACTGTTATGATTCCAGCAGAAAAGGTACTTAATGAAAGTAGGATATATAATAATGAGGTCAAAAGTGGAGATCAAAATATACGAGTGGAACTTTCAAATGCTTATTCGTAATTTTACAGCGTACTACTGAGCGATTAGTGACCTAAATTGAGATCAAATATGAAATTAAATATAATGTGAAACTAAAAAAGATAATAAAAGTAGAGGGCATATCCATTGTATTCAAAGGAAGTAGGATGTAAAAATTTCCAGTTTCTACTATGGCCTCCGAAATTGTTACATAAGCTGTAAGTTTGTGCAAAAGTCCCATTAAGAAAAAACAGTTACCATAAATTCAATTTAATTGAAATGGCAGCTGTTTTTTTTCTTAAATTGCTTTTAATGGTCTCATATTATTTACTAAATCATAATCACAATTATCATCAAAATTATACTGTCCAACAAAATTTATATATTCCCATCCTAAAGGAGAAATATTCTTTAAATCTTATATTCTCATTGAATATGTCAGAAACTTTAACTTTAACTACATCACCAATTAATATTAACTAATCTAATGTGTTACTCTAAGTTTTCGGCTGATAAACTTGTAATCTTAGAAAAAGCGTTAACATCAACCATACATAACACCGAAGTTGATTTTGATAGAAGTGACGCAGCTTATGGGACCTCTTTAACTCAAATTATTATAATAGTTGTTATAGGAACATTAGTGGCTATCTTTTTAGGTTTAATAATTGCTATAGGGATTTCAAGACAAATAAAAAAGCAATTGAAAATGTATCAGCTACAGCTGAGGAATCAGTTGCTAGTTCAGAGGAAATATTAGCAAGTGTTAATGAATCAGTTATGGCAATTCAAGAAATATCAAAAGCTTCCCAAAATCAAGCCATATTAGCTGAGAAACTAAATGTTATGGTTCAAAAATTCAAATTATAAAATCAATACGAGCTTAACAAGTAAACCCATATCTAATTATATGGGTTTACTTGTGTCGACATAAGATATAGTATTATGAAGGCGGAAAAGATATGGAGATCCAAAAACAAATATAATACATAATAACAAATAAGAATAATGAATTTTGAATTTATTAAGATCAGGACTTAGTTTACCTCTTAGATTGAATACCCATATACTTCATGTTAATCACTTGATAAAAACATGTTGGAAATCAGAGGCGTCCATTGGTTTTCCAATTAAATATCCTTGAATATAATGGCATCCAAGTTCTTTTAAAATGGCAAATTCACTTTTTGTTTCAACTCCCTCAGCAAGAACTTTCATATTTAAACCAGAACCACCTACTAATATAGCTTTAATAATAGCTATATTTTTATAATTATTATCTAAATTTATTATAAGTGATCTATCTATTTTAATTATATCAATAGGAAGCTTACTTAAACAACTAATAGAAGAATATCCTGTACCAAAATCGTCCATCGAAAATTTAACACCATATGATTTTAACTCTATTATTACTTTGCATATCAAATTAATGTCCTCCATGGCATCCATCTCAGTAATTTCAAGATTTAAATACTTGGGATTTAGTAACAAATCTTGTAATATGTTAATTATTGATTGACCAAATCCCAATTGTATTAGTTGTCTGTAAGATGTATTTACGGAAACTGTAAAATTATTGGCACCTAACTCGTGCCATTTTTTACACTGTAAGCAAGCGTTATATATCATCCAATTATCAATTCGTACCATTTCACCTGTTTTCTTAGCGAGTGAAACAAATTCTATGGGTTGAATAATTTCGCTATTTTGTTTCCATCTTATAAGAGCTTCGGCACCTAAAATTTTCATCGATTTTAAATCTAATATAGGTTGATAGTAAGTTATAAATTCGTTTTTCTCCAGAGCATGTCTTAAATTTTCTTCTATTTCTAACTTTTGAGCGTTTTTGTCTTTCATGATCTTGCTATAAAGAGTGCATCCGTAACCACCATTATTTTTAACTTCGTACATAGCTAGATCTGCATTTTTAATTAAAGTATATACTGTAGCTCCATGTTCTGGAAACAAACTAATTCCTATACTAGCACCAATATATATATGCTTATCATTATAAACAAAAACATTGCTTATTAATTGCATAAGTTTATTTGCAATGGCTTTAGCAACAGATGGACATTTTATATCTCTTATAACTACAATAAATTCATCTCCTCCGCTTCTGCCAACTATATCCCTAGGTCCTATATTATTATTCAATCTTTTTGATACTTCTATGAGAAGTAGATCCCCTAATCCATGACCATAATTATCATTTGCACTCTTAAAATTATCTAAATCTATAAAAAGAATTGCAAAATTTTCATCTTTATTATCTATTAATAGATTAATCTCTTCTAATATTTTTTTCCTGTTATAAATTTTTGTGAGTGCATCGTAATATGCAAAATGAAATAATCGCTCTTCAGCAAGTAATCTATCTTTAATCTCATTTTTAAGGTTAAGATTTGATTCTTCTAATTTCAATGTATATTTACTTTGTAATTCAGCTATGTTTTTGCTATCAGAAACATCTTGTAATAGGTTTGTTAGTTGATTTCTTTTAAGTAAACTTATTCCAATTACAATGCACCCATCAACTACACCCTGTTTGTTATGAACAGGAATTGCACATGATCTAAATGGTATTCCATATACTTCTTTTGGCACATTTTTAATAATTATTTCATCATTTTTTATAGCCATAAGAACTGCTCCACCTTCGGGTATTATATCTCCTTCATTTAATCCCAAATCTAGATTTGGACTAAACTGTACTTTCAAATATCTTTCCGTATCTGCTATTCCAAAAGATACGTCTTCTTCAAAAAAATATGGTAAATAAGGTAACATATTATTGAATGAATTTAGTATTTCGTTATCATAAATTTCTGTTCCCATCTTCTTACTCCTTTTATTATAATCTGAAATTTTTATAATAGGACAAAAACATAAATTTTCACCATATTAAAACATTACATATATAATATCGATTACATTTGACAAAACTTCAGGTATATATCAAATTTTATAAAAATTGGTCATAATTCATAAAGTACATTAAATATGGAAATAACGTACTCTGACTGTATTACTAGCTTATATGATCCTATTGAAAAATATACGAACTATGGTTAATAGTGTCAGTGGCGATTATATCTCCGATAAATATATATCCAGATAATGCAAATAACAAAAATGCTGTTAAGAAGAACTAAATTATTGTTTATGTGAATTGAACGCAGCAAAGACTTATTATCTCGTATGCTCGGGGGTAGTATCAAACTGATTTTCTTGAAAAGAATTATACAAAGCATTAAGCAATAGAAGATAAGTTTAATATTATAATTGGTCATGATATTGTTGAAATTTGTAAAATATTAATATAATAATATCATTTTTTATGATATTATTATAAATGGATAATTAAAGACCATATTTGATTAGCTTTAAATAAAACTATTAAATATATAGCCTCCCTTATAGATACGTTAAAAACAGTAAACGCCAGGTTATAAAATTTTGATGAAATATACTATAAATATCATGAATTCTTAATGAGGTTGCACTTATTTACGAATCTAACTACTTAACATGAAATTCTGGTGACCGATAAATAAATTAGAATGTTAATATGAAAAAGAATTTATCTTTCATATTTATATTTGTTTTTTTATTCTCTATGGTTGGCTGTTCTAAACCTACAACTACAGCAATAAAAAAAATGACTGGTCATCTAAACATAATGGCATATTTTCATTACATCGGCTGCGGGTAGGCCCTTTTGATAGCGCAAGTGTATTTAAAAATAAATTTTCTACTCCCAATTATCTATTATAAATATTTACTAAAAGTTTTATGGAAGGCTTTTTCTATACTACTTTATATTAAAACAAATACTGAAATGATTGGGGATAAATTATGATGAAACTTGAAACTAGGAAAAAAATAGTAATTATAAAAAAAGGAAGGTTTATTTTAGTAATAACTGTTTTAGTTATACTTTCATGTTTACTATTTTATATTGGAAGTAAATTAAATACTAAACTCTCTACTAATTCAAAAATGAACTTAAAAGAAAGTGTAATAGTAAATTATAAAAAATTGAATCTAAATTTATTAACACCAGATGTTTATAAGCATATTTATAAGCCAGATGGACATAAAATAGCCTATCTTACTTTTGATGATGGACCTTCTGCTACCACTACTTCTGGCATTTTAAAGACCTTAGATAACTATAATATAAAAGCAACTTTTTTCATAGTTGGTAACATGGCAATAAGATATCCTGATTTGGTAAGGAAGGAATTTGCGGATGGGCAATCTATTGGGAACCATACGTATTCGCATAACTATAAATACATTTACTCTGATACTAATATTTTTATAAAAGATGTTAATAAATGTGAAACTACATTAAAATCAATACTAGGTAGTAAGTTTAACAGTAGGTTAGTAAGGTTTCCTGGTGGATCATTCGGTAAAAAACTTGAACCTTTTAGGGATGCACTTAAAGGTAATGGATACAATTACATTGATTGGAATGATTTAACTGGAGATGCTGAGGGACAAAATATTCCAGTAGGTAAATTACTAAATAGCCTTAAAAAAAATACTAAAGGAAAAGAACATGTAGTTATTTTAATGCATGATGCTTCTACTAAGACAACAACTGTACAGGCATTACCACAAGTTATTAAATATTTAAAATCACAGAAATATTCATTTAAGACACTTGATTAATTTATTTAGTAGCTTATAAAAGAAAATTAAACGCATTCAACATAATATTGCGTTATCTTGAATGTTTCTACTGTATTTGAAACAAAAACAAAAATGCCACTGTTAGCCTACCAGTGGCATTTTTTACTCTACTAAACTATTAGCTTGTAATAGCTACATTCCAACACTTTTTTTGCGCTTCAACTTATTCCATCCTACTATTGTACCTACTACTACGGAGATTATGGACTTTACTACAACATGAACCATTATTAATCTATATAAGATTCTTTGAACTAAAAGCCATCTAAGTGGTTTCTTATTCTCATTTTCAAGATTAAAGGCAAATACTGCTGATGTACAGTCAACAATCAAGAATATTAAATAAAATGCTAGCAGTTTACTTGCTTGTGTTGTAAACATACCAAACATAAAATATATATCTCCAATAGGTGAAAGTGTAAGAAAAATGTATTGGAATAGCACCATACTTGGCAAAGCAAAAAATCCAAGGGACTTATACTTTGAATTAAAGAAAGCATTTTTATGTTTCCACAGACACTGTAGGATTCCATAACACCACCTATGCCTTTGCTTTACTAAACTTTTTATATCTTCTGGTGCCTCTGTGTAAGCTTTTGCTTTTTCTTCTAGACTAATTTTATAGCCCTTTTGTAGTAGAGTTAAAGTCATGTCTGTATCTTCTGCTAGTGTATCATCACTAAAGTAACCACATTCTTCAACAACACTCTTTCTCCAAGCGCTAATAGCACCTGGTACTACAGTAATACAATTAAGTAATGCAAATGCTCGTTTTTCTAGATTAAAGCCAGTTACATATTCAATATGCTGCCAAATCGTTAGTGGATTATTAATATTTCCAACTTTAATATTACCGGATACAGCGGCTACTTTGATATTATTAAAATGTCTTGCTAATAAATCTATAGCATCTCCTTCAAGTATAGTATCAGCATCAATAGTCACTATTACATCATTTGAAGCTTTTTTAAACCCTAAATTTAAAGCTGATGTTTTACCACCATTAGACTTAGTAATTATTTTAACATTGGGAATATTCCCATATGTATTTCTTAGAATCTCCAATGTTTCATCATTTGAACCATCATCTACAACTATGATTTCCAAGCTTTTAAAATTACTTTTGAGTACAGAATCTAAAGTTTTGCAAATAACTTTCTCTTCATTATAAGCTGCGACTAAAACACTTACACCTTCTTCGAATTTTTCTATTGGCTTATAAGTATTTTTTTTCTTGTGTAAATTTGAAAGATATACTAGTAACAACATTCTTAATATTCCAAGTGCACAGGATGAACAGAAAATCAGTACCACAATGTTATTCCAGTAATAGAAAGCATCAAAAAATGTTTTATTATAGGGAATGAACTGATTGTCATATGATTTAACTGGAGGCATAACCTGATCCCTACTTTTATGCATAAGTTCATTAACAGTGACGAATTTATAACCATCCTTTTGTAATTTTTCAATAATTTGAGGTAATACCTTTATTGTGCTATCTCTATTTCCACCTGAATCATGAAGGAGCATTATGTTCCCTCCGTTGATATTATTCATTATCCGCTTATATAATTCAGCGGGTTTTGGTGATTGCCAATCTTCGGGATCTATCAGTTCGCCTATCATAACATATCCAAGTTCTTGGGCTCTCATAATAGGTAATATTTCATCAGGCGTAGAAGGTTCAGCATCTGCCTCATATGGTGGTCTAAAAAGTATAGTTGAATGTCCTGTAATCTCTTGGATTAATCGCTGCGTTGCATTTAGTTCCATTGTTGTCCGACGAGGATTTATCTCGGCAATATTAGGATGTGTAAATGTGTGATTACCAATATCATTACCCTCGTCATATTCTCTTTTTACTATATCTGGATTATCAGCAGCATTTTGCCCAATAAGAAAAAATGAGGCCTTAACATTATATTTTTTAAGTATATCTAATATTCTTGGGGTATAATATGAGTCTGGACCATCATCAAAGGTTAGGGCTATAGTTTTTCCATTAGCTTTACCAAACTGTTTTATTTGATAAGTAGATGGCATTGAAATATACTTTACATCATTTATATATCCCTTAGGATCTAGTGTTATATTTCTTTCACCATTACTACCTCCAGATTCTACATAAAGAATTTCCCCTGAACCAGAATACTGTATATCAGATGAACAATAAATATTTTTAATTTTTTTCAAACTATGATGTAGGTTGTTTATATTTTTGATAACATTCCATATAGTTGGATCTTCTCCACCAAGTTTCCAAATTGCTACACCGGCTGAGCCTCTATCAAGATTGGCTTTCACCTGATTATAGAAAGTAGTTCCATCTAAAAACCATGCTATATGATCTACACCATCTTTTTTATAAGAGATGTAAGGATTTTGGCTCTCCTTGTCCCACTTGATTGAAATATTTCCCAAGCCTACATCCGCTATAATATCAGAATAGTTTAAAGCCTCCGCAGGCTTTTTACTATTAACTGTCCAATCATACCCATAATCACCCACGCCTCCAATTAATTTGTTAGGCGGAATATCCTGGAAAATTAAAGATTCAGAACTCCAGTTTAATGAAGCTATTGGACCGGGTTCACCAGTATCATAATGTTCATCGTATGCCATTAGAACTACATAATCACAATACGTAGAAAGTGCCTTATAGTCTAAAGTTTCATCCTCTGCCGCTAAATCAATAGTAAGTTTTATTTTGTTTTTGTTTAATTCCTGATAAAGCTCTTTAACAAAACCAATATATGGTTTTTTATCATTGTCATTTATATTTTCTATGTCCAGATTGATTCCATAATAGTTATGTGATTTTAATTCTTTTACGATGCTATTAATAACTTTTTTTCTGTTTTTTACATTTACCATATCATGTACTATACTAGAATCGAAGTCGTTGTTTATATAGTTGTTAATTAAAGGCATTTCCTCAATACCCTTGGATTTTACAAAGTTATCAACTCCAGGTTCAATATTAGAATCTATTCCAAGCTTTTCGTTTAGACTATACCAATTAGGTACAATAATATTAATAGAGGAATAATTGTCTTTAAGTGATTTTAATCCCTTATCATCCCAACCTGTATAAAATGCAATAACTTTTTTATTAGCATTTTTAAGTTTGGATTTTGCTGTAATAGTGTTATAATTTTTGTGATTTCGTATTCTTTTATTAAAATAAGCAGCACTTTCAGGATCAAGGACTTTTTTATTGTTGATTTCATTTGAAATATAATTCATTTCTGTTAGACCTTGTAAATTTTTGAATCCCAAGTTTGGAAGGAAAGGGTTTACGCTCACGCTTATACCTAACATAGTTACTGCCGTTAATGAAACAATAGCAATTACTATAATAAATATCTTTACAATTGAGAAACGTTTGCCACTTCTGTCTTGAAATATAAAAATCTTATCATTAAATAACTTACTTACATGCCTTTTCATATAAAACTTATATGACTTGTAAAAAACAGGATATAACAGTATTGAAAATATTAATCCTGAAATAGCAGTAGAAATAATACTGATTTTTTCGATATTAGAAAAGTTTAAGCTATGTGGCGTATATAAAAATCTCAGTGTAAAAAAGGGTATTTTATAATGACCAATTTGTTGATATATAAACATAGAAAGAATGTGTACAGCAGGAAAAATAATAGTGGTAAGTAGTCCTATTTCAAGTGAAACTATATTTAATCCAAAGATTAATGATATAGCAAGTATAACAGGTAGCCTTAAACCTATTAAGGGTAGCATGCCAATCAACACCCCTATTGATGATGAAATTGCCATAGCTTTAAGGTTATTCGTTTTAAAAATACGATGAAACATATTCCTAATCAATGTTCTTATCATACAAATTCTTCCTCCAAGTAGGACATAATGCTTGTCCAATTTTTATTTGTATATTTTTAAGATAATGTACTTTTATACCATAGAATGTATTAAGAATGTAATTAATTAAAGTTGTAAGAACAATTTAACATAATATTTTTGGAGTTAAATCTATGAATATTTACTATTCCCTATGTTAAAGTACACACTGTAAAATAGAAAGAAGTATCCTATTTATTGATATGCTCCCCTTATATACTCAAATTTATTTATAAATTCCTAAACAACAAAAAACTAGCCCAAAGACCAGCTCTTTATTATATGATATAAATTTCTCTTTAAGTTCTTTTAATTTTGGAATCGTTTTTTTCGCTCAAATCCACCCCCATTAAATTTATCACAAATATAACAATTGGTATGCCTAGTAAAAGACCCCAAGTTCCCACAAAATTTTCTGATATTATTAACGTTGAAAAAGTAACAAAAATTGGAAGATGAGTTGTATCAGACATAAACTTTGGATTTAAAATATAGCTTTCAACAGTATGAACTATAAAAATCATAATAAGCACAAAAACTACTTTAATTAATCCTCCTATTTTAAAAGCAATTAAGCATAATGGAATTAAAGAAAAAAATACTCCTACCACAGGTACAAGACTTAAAATAAATATCATAAATGCAAGGGCGAACAATGCAGGAAACCCCATTATAGCAAGTCCTAGAATTGATATTATTGTGTTTGAAATGGCTATCATTATTTGAGCCTGTACTACTTTACCAAAAGAATTTAAAAAGTTATTACCAAAATAACTCAAGTATCCATATGCTGCAGATACTTTGCTATGTTTAAACCTATAAACAAATTTTAATATACTGTCCTTCTCTAATATAAATACCATACTTAATAGAAGTGCCATAAAAAAATTTAAACTTGATTTCCCAAAATCAGTTATAAAAATAATAATACTTTGAATCCCCGCTTTAGCATAATTTGCTATGTTAATTTGATTAAATATTGGTGCTAAATACAGCATAACCCCTTTTGTATCTATCGAGAACTCGGTATGTTGCATTTTTTTCAACATAAGCAAGCTTTGAGACATAGCAAGTGGTATATATTCCACTGCTAGTAGAACTATAGTTATTGTCATAAACATATATATAATTATGGTAATAATAATTGGATTCACCTTTATAACTTTATTAATATGATAAGTTAATAAACTTTGTAGACTATTCATTAAATAAGCAATCATAAAAGTTAATAAAATTAAATTTAAAATAGATTTTATTAAATAAGCAAATAATACTAGAGCTGCTAGTAATATTATTTGTATTATCGATTCTCTATGAAATAATTCTTTTATTGTTTGCATTTAAGATACTCCTTCAACTCTTATTTTTTAATTAAAAGGGGTCATCACTAAATGACCTTCACTTAGTGATGCAATTCCGCCACTATATAATTGAAGTAATATACCTTTGTAAGTTACCTCTTTACCTGTTTGAATTTCTATTAAAATTTTTTTAACGTTATCATTTTCATAAATTTGTCCACTAGCAGATACAAGTAATCTGGTTTTGCTAACCGGTGTATTTAATGTTATTGATTTCCATGTACCGCCTAATGTGCCATAATATATTTTATCAATGTTATTATCTCTATTCATAGATCCAATATAAGCCTGATCATTATTGTCTACTGCAAGTAAACATGATTTTGTAGAACCAATGAAGCTTAAAGCATTATATGATCCAGTTGCATAAACCTTGTTATTGGCTAAATCTTCGTATAACATTTTATCTTCATGGGGTACTACTTGAATATTTCCTACATATTTAGATTTAGTAACAATTTTCTTTCTAGATTTCATTATATTTACCCAATATATAGAATAATACTTATAACCATTTTTTACTTTTATATAAATAACATTTGTTAGAGGTGATGCTTCTATATCTTTTACAATAGACGCTGAGCTAATCATTAGAATGTCAGATACTTTACTTTTCTGTGATTGAGTAACATCATAATATGATAATGAAAGATTTCTTTCATGTGTTTCCACTATAAGCATTCTATTTCTATCAGGGAGCCACTTATAAAAAGATATTCTAACTCCATTCGATGGATTTACATTAACACTCTTTCCCGTTATAGTATTAACAACATATAACTCATCATCTAAATAATAAGAAACATAACTTGCATCATAAGATACATTAATAGTAGTTGCATCACTAGGTATATTAACTTTAGAATCAGTAATTTTATTACTTGAAGCTAAGCCTGTAACCTTTTGAGATTTTACAGTAGTATTTGAAGTCAGTAAGATGTTGTTTATATATAAAAGTCCGCTAGTCTGTATAATTAATGATATTATAATGCAGATTATCATATTTTTAAATACTTTATTCATAACTTCCTCTCCTATCAATTAAGGATTAACAATAAAAGCTGATGGAACTGTTCTCTCGCCAAGTGCATCGCAAGGGTTATTAATTACGCTACCATTATTGTACATTGTAGTTGATGAACCACCATCCAAATTAGAGGCACTATATGCTCCATATTGAATCATTATATTTTGCACATCTTTAAGTGAGGCTCCAAGGCTTTTAGTTGTTCTTCCATCAATGGCAAGTAATATTATAGCGCCATCCGTACGTTGCCCAATTGCCGTTCTCGGTGCAATTCCCCATCCTCCATCTCCAGATTTTATTGTTCCACTACCATTAACCACGAGTGCAGGGCCAAAAGATACTGCCTCAGTTACGTTAAGCATTTTTAACTCATTCAGACTGTGAGGTCCTACAAGAAGTTGAGCTTTATTTGTAATTGCTGTAATATCGACCTTTTTATCGAGATTTGTTATATCATTAAATTTAATATTTCCATTACTCATAATAAGACCCATTGGTTTTCCGCCTGTACCAGTCCATTTTGTACTAGTTGAAGAGGAGTCAGAGAAACCTCCAGCATTAACAGCAGCAATTGAACCATTGTCTCGAGCTATCTGACTTGTTAGTTCTCCCTGAGTTCCTAGTTTATTACTATAGCCAACTTTAACTCTTGTTGGGTCTTTAATAATAAGTACATAACCTGTAAACTTTATTCCATTTGAAATATTATATCTCTCTATACTATTGTCATGGCTGTTAATAAACTTGAGAATGCTATTATTTCCCTGCTGCACAACTTGGACTTTATCTTCGCTTCGGATTTTTTGAATTTCTGCATCGGATAAAAATAGCTTTGCAATCCATTGGTGACTAAGCGTAGTCATTGAAGCATCTACGATTGTTTTCTTTACATTAGTAAACGGTCCATGAAATATAATTAAAGGAGCAGTAACCACAGTAACTATTATTCCAAACATCAGATAGAATATAAAGTTTCTTAGTTTATGTTTCTTTTTTTGTCTTGGCATATTATTTGAACCCATCTTAACCTCCTATGTTCTCAACCATTTATTAATAAAATATAACATAAATTATACATATTGAAAGGATACATGTTTTCTACTATTAATTTAATTTAAAATGAACTACACTGTGTCCAAATAAATCACCATTATAGTTTAAACTCAATCCTGTAGCTCCCTTTACTATTAAGAATGTCATAGTTCCTGTAATCTTGCTATTAGGTGCTAAATCACCGCTTTTGAATGTTTGGTCAGGATCTATCATTGTTACTACAGAATCATTAATTTGCCCACTAGCATCTTGCAACTGAAAATCATCTCCATAGCTTATCTTGCTTTTACTTCCGTTTATAATTGTTACGGTTACAATTAAGTATTCTGTTCCTTCATCTGGCCTATCTATCTTAATCCCATTTGTTATTTCAATTTTATTAATTTTCATTGATATACGATTAATCTTTACTGTTTCTCCAACTTTGTAGAAGTTTTTTACATTTGGTATCAATGCACTAATTAAGCCTGTGTTTACGCTCTTTTTAACTTTGTCTGATTTTACTATGCTACCTATAGTAAAACCTCCAACAACTACAACTATAGCTACTATACTTGAAATTATAATACGTTTATGCTTATTCATTAATACCCCTCTCGTAAATTTATTATTACTTTTTATATAGAGGTGCAGTCAACAAAAATTACACTAAGGAATATAGTCTCAAAATTTCTCGGTTATAACATTTCTTAATATTCCTTAGTAACATTTTGATCATTGTATATATTTAAAACTGATTATATATATAAGTGACCTTTACATCCGGTTGAGTTATAAATAGATAACTGCAACCCAAAATTACAATACTATAAATAGCCACCATGAAAATTATATTAGTTTTTGTTTTTGTTATAATATTTACCAATAGCTTCATTAACATACACCCAACCTTTCCATCCTAAATGAGAACTGTCCATTAAAAAGTACTTTTCATTTTCATATTTTGAAAAGTCAGCAACTTCAAATCCATAAG
>Ga0209125_1002186_pt1 | contig 15731 bp, 13 predicted proteins | sample BarGraIncub1131A_FD_184503 | JGI IMG/M metagenome (GOLD analysis project Ga0209125, IMG submission 184503) | Arctic peat soil microbial communities from Barrow, Alaska - Barrow Graham LP Incubations 11-31A (SPAdes) (version 2) | ecosystem: Environmental > Terrestrial > Soil > Wetlands > Peat... | reverse complement strand
GGTCGCTGAACAAGATTGCTTACATGATGATTGGCACAGACAAAACCACCCGAATAGATCCTTTTGAAACCATCATCTCCGAATTTTTCCCAGTACCTTTCAATGTAATCCGGGTGCATATTCTCGACAACAAATCCAACAATCAGCCTTGGTGTCGCAGCAGATATGGTGGTGTGTCCCTGGGAAAAAAGATAACATGGAAAAATAATGGTGAGAAATAGCGGAATTGAGCATCGGAACATAGGGTGTATTTTTAGACAAATGTAATGACTTGCATCGATCCGTCAAAAAACAATTATTTTAGCAATTCGTTTAACCCGTGTTTACTCCATAAACCAAATGGATCTGGTAAAAGAAGTTTGTGTCGAATGCTTCGATGAAGCCATCAGAGCCGTAGAAGCCGGAGCCTCTCGCATCGAACTATGTGAGAATCTCGCTGTTGGTGGCACTACACCTTCTTATGGAACCATCAGGAAGTGTCTGGAGAAATTGCCTGTACCTTTTGTGGTGATGATCCGGCCAAGAGGTGGAAATTTCACCTACTCAAGGGATGAATTCGAGATCATGCAGGAAGATATTCTCCAATGCAAGGAACTCGGCGTCTACGGAGTCGTCTGCAGTTTTTCGCAACAAAAAATCCTATCTTTGACAGGGAATGTGCAGTTATTGGATCTTTCAAAGTATCAGATCCTCTTCAAAGTTAAAGGTGGATATTTTACCAAAATCTTAACTACCGGAAATTGAGACGCCCTATTTTAATCATTTGTCTGGCCTTTCAAGGGACTCCCTCATCATCAAAGCCTTTGTGCAATATTATTGATGACGGCAAAGGCAATTCACAGTTACTAACTGACGTTTCCCCTCTGGCTCTTGTGCCAAATGATAAAAGTTCCTATCTGCTGTCTCCGAAGTTTCCGTGTTTGAGCCCGGTAAAATCTGATACTACAAAATTAGCTCCCCTCAGACCAACCCCAGTGGCCAAGAGTATTGATAATCTGCACCTGAGAAATAGCCTCGCGAAAAATGTTCTTGGACATTTTATAACCTCTGAGCATACAAACATTAGTCATACAGGTGTTAAGAGTATCTCCTATTTCGAACAGTTCAGTGGAAAAAGAATCGTGTCTGTCAGGTTCGTCAGTTTACGCCCGTTCGGTACGTCCCTGTTTGATACAACGCTGACGGCAACAAAATTGATTGCAAAGTTTGGCAACCGGCTTCACAGGAATACCGACTGGAATAAACTCCGAACGCAGGTGCTTTTTAAGGCAGGAGACCTTGTCAACCCTATTTTAATGGCAGAGAACGAAAAATTGATGCGTGATTTGAGTTACCTTGAAGACGTTGCTTTCAGTATTGAACCTGTGTTAGGTTCGACGGAAGATGTAATTTTAGTTGTTCTGAGCAAGGACAAATTTGAATATGGTGTGAACGCGAGCTTTAATGCCGATAACAGTAACCTGGAAGTTGTCAATGAAAATATGTTTGGGTTAGGTCATCGGTTTAGTATAGGAATGGCTCAGAAAAACGATTACCTCCCCGAGTTGGGCTTTTATTCATCTTATTATATCGACAATTTCCTTGGCAGATTCATCAATGCTAGGATCGGTTTTTCAGATACCTATTTTAAGAAGGGATGGAATCTGTCGGCCGAGAAGAAATTTCTCACCTCGGTGGATAAAAATGCAGGTGGCCTCTCCTTCGATTATGTATCAAAATTTAATTATATCGCTGATGATCACCCAATTGAACTAGACACAACAGTAGCCTTTGTGACAGGTGATCTTTGGTTTTCGCATGCATTCTCCAACAAAAACAATCTCCTCAACAAGACATTAATCTCCTTCAGGTATTACCATCAGGAGTTTATGCGTAAAAATGAAGAGACTCTTGGCGAAAATATGTTTCTCAGAGATCATGACTTTTTTTTGGCTGGCTTGGGGTTTTCACGCCGGAACCTGTACAAGAATAATCTGGTATATGGGTATGGGGTCACGGAGGATATTCCATATGGTCACTTTTATGAGCTAACAGGAGGATTGGATAGATCACAGTTTGGCATTTGGCCGTATATGGGACTATCCATTAGTAATGCTTTCATCGGAAATGAAGGCAGTTATTATTCCGGTAAGCTTTCGCTGGACGGATTTCTGGACCGGGGATCTGTTGTGCAGGGGACTTTCCAGGTAAGTGGAAATTTCTTCTCAAAAAAGATGTACGCTTTTGGGGATCCGTTCCGGCAATTTGTCGACATCGAATTCCTTTCGGGTATTAATCGGTTTAAAGAAGAATATCTGAATATTGACGGTAGGTTTGGCATCAGAGATTTCTATGCCAGTGATTTAAAGGGGAATTGCAGGTTAAGGGTCAAGCTGGAAATGGTGAGGTATCTGAATTGGAATCTTTATGGATTCCGGTTTACGAATTACTTTTTTTCTGATATTGCCTTCTTGTCGGACCAGCCAAAATCAATTTTTAAGGAAGATTTTTATGCCGGTGTAGGTGCCGGATTCAGAATTTTTAATGAGTCATTGGTCTTTAAGATCATTGATATCCGGCTAACCTGGTTCCCGGTCAAGCCACCTGAAGGCAGAATACCTTTCGGCGCAAACCTCCAGGGACTGACCAAATCAATTTTTGATGATTTTCTGGGAAGGAAATCAGAGATCATCAGGTATCAATAATTTTATTACCACTCAGACCAGCGGTCACTTAATCATTTTGCAAGGAACGAATAAAGTAACCAACACTTTTATCAAAACATCAAACCGTATTCTTTATTCAAGCTGTTTCAGCAACTTGTTTGATTTGTCTCTGTAATATCCATTTCTGGCAACTATATTCTTAAATTGTTTCAGCGCTTTATCACGCTCTTCAAACCTGAGATAACAAAGTCCAATGTACCATTCAGACTGTTCTACCAGAAGGTTATCGCCGTGTCGGACGACTTCCGTGAAGGAATTGATAGCACTTTTATACTGGCCCAATTCCTGCAAAGCGACTCCTGAATAGAAGCTGATACTGAAACCATCGTCCCCGGCTTTGGAAGCTTTTTCAAGCATCACCAAGGCGGATGAATAGTTTCCCTTGTCAATCTCGCGGATGGCAATATTCATGTTGTCGGTAGAAGAAACCGCAGATCTGGAAACGTTCGATCCAATTTTATATGGCTGATAATAAGACGCATAAAGTTGCTGATCTGATTTAGGCGTATCACTTAGCAGGGACGCTATTGCGAACATCGCAACGATTGCGGAAGCGGCAGCATACCAGAAAAGATTCTTTCGTTTCGGAGAGGAAACACCGAGCATTTCGCTGCTTTTCTCCTGCTCTTCCAAAGAAAGTCGCTGCAGTTTTGCTCTTAATACCATTACATCAGCCTCAGCAACAGCCCTGTCTACATCCTTGTGAAATAACAAATCGTCTGCGAGTCCTGAGTTTTCCAGTAACTCTTCTTCGAAATGTCTCAAAGTATTTTCGTCCATCTCATCGTTGATATAATTGTCTATCTCTCCAATAGACTTCGAATGAGAATATTCATGTGACATTATCGCTCTCAGTCCTCTCCTAAGTTTCATGATTTCCGTCTCTTCAACGGCATTGCTTACCTCACTGTGAAGTTCTATTTCATCAGCAAGAGCAGGATTCGCCAACATCTCCTCCCTGATCAGGGCCACGATTTCATCATCAAGTTCCCCATCGATAAAATCTTCGATCTCATTGAAAGTGCGTTCATGAATGGAAACGCTGCCTGCTATAGACTTCAGGTTAGCACGAAGATCAATTACCTCCTTTTCAGACATTGCATTTCTGACCTCATCGAAGAACAGTTCATCCTCGGGCGACATCAATTGATTATCGGCCTCAGCCATCTCCTCTTTTTCACTGAAAAGATCATGTACGACCTCCCTGGAGGAAATTTGATGGTTCTTTATGTGTAGTTTTTGCAGGTAATTTCCAATTTGAAGTTCCTGTTCACCTTCAACCTGAAGATTGACAGGGTTAAATACTTCCTCTGACAAGCCAAAATAGGCTTCCGCATCCGTTAGATGCTCATTTTCAGATGTTTTTGCTGTTCGTCCGGAGATGTTTTTCAATTGATTTCTTAATAAAATGATGTCTTTTTCACCCATAGCTTCGTCAATCTCTTTACTTAGCGTCGTTTCCTCTTCCAATACCTTGCCGCTAGTAAGAATTGAATCTGTTTCGTTCAGTTCTTTCTCCGTAAGGTCTTCATTTTCAATTTTTCCCAAGATTTTGATTCGCTTATCAGGGTTCATAATTCTATAATTAGAATTTACAAAATACTACTAAAAGCCATATTCCCCGGGAATATTCCGGGAAGCTTTTGAATACAATACACTATCTCCACATTACCTTGGCATAGATTAATTTACCAGATTACGAGTGAACCAATAAATATGGAGCTAAGACTGTACTATCTATTTTGCATCATATCGGCAACGGCTAAACCAAATGCGCTGTTACCATGTGCTGTGGATGATACCGCACTATCAATGATAATTATTGGAATTGGGATGCCGATACCACCTTTTACTGCTGCTAATTCCTCGTTAGAAAGAACTTCTACTGTTTGATAATTAAAATTTTTCATGATTAGATGTTTTAATAAGTTACTAATTCTTTATTGTTCCTTGCAACTCTTAATACCGGCAAGGGCTAAAAGGTTACCCGACATTTCTAAAAAAAACCGATTTTCTGCCTTATCTGTTTATAACACACTGAATATTTGATTTTTAAAAAAATATAATATTTTCGTAGGATGCCTATTTTTTAATTTAATTTACATTGATCGAATTGAAAGCACCTTTATGAAGTATCTTTCCCCAACTGGAAAATTAGTTTGGTTCATTTTACTGATCTGTCAGCTATTCTTTTTGACTGTTCAGTCCTATGGGCAGCTAAGTAAAAATGACCGGGAAGCTGAACTCTCTGATCAAGCAGTGAAAGCCTATGGAAGTGGCTCATACGATGTTGCCATGAATCTGTTTAATGAGGTACTTCAGGTAAGGATTCAGAAATACGGTCCATATTCAATCAAGGTAGCCAGCATATTGAACAATCTGGGTGCCATCGAGAGTCAATTAGGTTTGTACGACAGCGCCACTGCTTATTATGAACGGGCTTTGCCAATCTATGAGGCTGCAGGGAATAAGGAACTTCTACGGCTCGCTACGGTGCATCAGAACCTGGCAATCTGTTTCAGCTCCATAGGGGATATTGAAAAGGCAATTTCCTACTACGAAAAAGCAGAAAGAACCTTTCAGAAGCTGGAATTAGCAGATAAGGAGAACAATGAAATCCTGCTGATGAATATGTCTGATTTTTATAAGGACAACAACAATATTGCTGAAGCGGAGCGCTTCAATCAAAAAGCTTTTGAAATAAACCCAAAAAGTAAGTACTCTTTTAAAAAATGGAATGCAAAAGGAATGATTTGTGCAGCCAGGAAAGACTTTCCCGGCAGTATCGCCAACCTGAACAAGGCAATCGAAATCGGAGAAAAAGATCTTGGAAAGAATTTTGTCCAGAAGGGGTATATTTACTTTAATCTTGGGATCGTATATCTTGAAATGGAGGACTACGACCATTCACTGGCTAATTATCTTACAGCCAAAGATCTGATTGAAAAACGTATTGGCTCTCAGGGAGACATCTATTCCTGGTGTCTGAAGGATCTGGGGCTGGTCTACCTGAGAAAAAAGGAGAGTGAAAGTAATCTTGAAGATTTTATTACCCGACGTAAAAAAAATATCGATTTGTCGCTCGACTATTTTCAGAAAGCCATCATTGCCATTACTCCGGGCTTTAATTCTAATGACTGGTACGCGAATCCTTTACCTGAAAATTCCATAGACAAGATCCGGTTACTGGATGCCCTGAAAAATAAGGCGGAAGCTTTGTATTTACTGGCTCAGCTGGAAGATAAAAGAAATTCTGATGCCTGTTTGAAACAAATGGAAACGTCACTGTCGACTTTCGATCTGGCCATAAAAACGATCCACCTGATCAGAAATAGTTTTCAGAATCAGGCAAGCAAGCTCTACCTTTCTGAAAATGAGCACCCTGTATACTCGGAGGCGCTGGAAGTTGCGGCTCATCTTTACGAAAAAACCAATAACAAGGTGTACTTTGAAAAAGGCTTTGAGTTTTCTGAAAGAAGCAGATCCGCTAATTTCCAGTCGATGCTGAGAGAGCTTCAGGCTAAAGAATTTTCTGGTCTGCCTGATTCCCTGATCCGGAAGGAAAACGAATTTAAAGGAGAAATTTCCGCTTTCGAAGATTTTATCTTCAGGGAGAAAGGGTCTGCTGCTCCCGATGAGAAGAAAATCAACCTCTGGAAAGATAAGATATTCACGCTCACCAATAACTATCAGGAAATGATGAAGTTAGTCGAGCAGGAGTTTCCCCGGTATTATCAATACAAATATGCGGATCCGATTGTTTCTGTCGAATCGGTTCAAAAATCCCTCGGCGCGAGAGAAGCCTTCCTGGAATATTTTATCAAAGAAAATAAGAACAACGGTCCGAACGAGTTATACACTTTCGTCCTGACTGACCATGAATCCAAGATCATCCACAAGCCAATCAATATTGCATTTAATGACACGGTTGACCAGTTCCTCAAATTCATAAAGAATGGGATGGTCCTGAATACCAGGAAAGCAGACTATGTCAATTTCACCAAAAACGCGTCTTACCTATATAAGCAACTCATTGAACCCATTACAACCAACATGCAAAATTACCGGTTGGTTATTGTTCCGGACGACAAGCTGTCCTACCTTCCGTTTGATGCTTTTCTCTCCTCGGAAGCCGATACTACCAGAATGAATTTCAGCTCATTGGATTATCTTGTCCATCACCACGCCATTTCATATACTTATTCTGCGACTCTGCTATATTATTACTTTCAGAATAACTTAAGATTCAGCAATAAAATAGCTGCTTTTGCACCTGATTATAACAACTCGTCGGATTTCCTGCCACTTCCTGGCGCTGAAATTGAAGTCGCTGGCATCACTGGGCTTATTTCGGGAGACAGCTATTCCGGGTCTAAAGCCACCAAGCAATCATTTATGGCGAATGCTGAAAAATATGACATTCTGCATCTTGCCATGCATACCATCCTTAATGATACCCTGCCTCTCTATTCAAAAATGGTATTTTCTCCGGGAGTTTCCGGTACTGAAGACCGAACCCTGAATACTTATGAGATATACAATCTGAAACTGAAAACAGGCATGGTGGTATTGAGCGGATGTAATACCGGATCAGGCAAACTTCAAAAGGGAGAGGGAGTTATGAGTCTTGCCAGGGCATTCCTATATGCCGGTTGTCCAAGTATTATCATGACGCTTTGGGATGTGCAAGATGCTTCCAGCTCATCGATAATGATCGATTTTTACAGAAATATCAAAAATGGTTATTCAAAAGATGAGGCATTAAGAAGAGCTAAAGTCAATTACATTTCTCAGGCTGATCCGCTGAAATCCCATCCCTATTTCTGGTTAGGCTATGTTTCAATCGGCAAGCAGAACCCTCTATTCAAAAGTAAGGCAGGTTATTTTGCAGGCTTAATAATTTTTGTATTTTTAGCAATCATTTTGGAGAAGTGGTATTTCAAAAGGAAAAAAAGAATTAGCCGGCTACAATGATTAATTACAGCAATGAAGAGCTTCTAAATGGCATTTTACGTAATGACAACGTAATACTACAGCATATATATAAGAATTTCTATTACAAAGTCAATCTGTATATTAAGAAAAACAGTGGTGACGATGAGGATGCCAATGACGTTTTTCAAGAAGCTATCATTGTGGTTTATAGAAAATTAAAAGCAAATGATCTGGTCATCAATTGCGCATTAGAAACCTATCTTTATTCTGTCTGCAAGTTTCTCTGGCTCAAGCAGCTTTCCCGGATTAAGTCGGAAAAAGAGATGATGGCAGACACATCAGCATTTGAGATTGAATTTGATCATGATTTCTCCGAACTAGTCGAGAAAAATGAGCGATTTAAGCTTTATCAAAAACATTTTCAGCTTTTAGGAAGTGACTGTCAGAAACTACTCCAACTATTTTTCGATAAAGTTCCATTGAAGCAGATTGCCCAGATCATGGGTTTCAGTAGCGAAAAATATGTAAAGAAACGCAAGTTCAAGTGCAAAGAATACTTGATCACCAGCATCAAACAGGATGTGAATTATAAGAAGATCAGTCAGTAGAAGGAGTGGACGGATTCGCTTTCTTCAGAATGACTTTTTCTTTGTACGTGCCACTGAAAAGTTCAAATTTCCTGAAACTGCAGGCGAGCGATCCGTTGAATAGCTCAATTTTTCGTGATGGTTTTAGTCCGATATTCCTGAATCCTTCTTCAGAACTGGAAATAATCCAGGCGTTATATCCGGCATATTTTTGTTTCAGCACATCCCCTACTGATTTGTATAGTTCAGCAATGGACTGAGGTTTCATTCTTTCTCCGTAGGGAGGATTGGTTATGATGATACCATTTTCAAATGGAGGATCCAACACCAAAAAATCTTTCGCTTCTACTTCGATGGCTTTCGACAATCCTGCATTTTTTATGTTTGCCCTGGCAATAGCACAACTTTGAACCGCAATATCTGAGCCAAATATCCTTGCAGCAGATTCCTTTTCGTAGTCCGCATTGTATATTTCCGAGAAAAGCTGTTCGTCGAAATCAAGCCATTTCTCGAATGCAAATGACTTTCTATAGATTCCGGCAGGTATTCCCCTGGCTATCATGGCTGCCTCGATGAGGAACGTCCCGGAACCGCACATCGGGTCCATGAAATCTGACTCTCCGTTCCATCCGGACAGCAGGATCATACCGGCGGCAAGTACCTCATTGATAGGCGCTTCTCCCTGTCCCATCCGGTAACCTCTCTTGTGCAGGGACTCCCCTGAACTATCCAGGGATATTTCGCAGTAGTCTCCCATCAGGTAAACATGTATCCTGATATCGGGATCCTCCTGATTGACAGAAGGTCTCTTTCCAAAGGATTCTCTAAAGTAATCGGCAATAGCGTCCTTGACTTTCAGCGATGCATACATTGAATTTACAAATAGATCAGACTGAACCGTGCTGTCTATTGAAAAACTCTTGCCAAGTGTCAGGTAGTCGGACCAATTGATCCTCTTGGCATGATTATATAAGTCATCCCTACTGTTTACGTTGAACTGAACAACAGGTCTGAGCACTTTCAATGCCGTACGTAACAGAAAATTGGCTTTATACATTAAAGCCTTGTCTCCGATAAATGATACGGCCCTTCGTTCGGGAGTAACTGATTCAGCACCAAGCGCGTTGAGTTCTGCTGCCAGGACAGATTCAAGGCCTGCAAATGTCTTGACTACTATTTTAAACTTCTTCACAATTATAATTTTTTCATTATATCCCACTGCCAAAAATAAATTCGGCATTCTTTTTAGCCCTATTCTGCACGATTTTCGAAAATGGAGGCAAGTCATTGGTTATCCATATATTACCTCCTATCACAGAATCATGTCCGATGGTTATCCTACCCAGGATAGAGGAATTTGAATAGACAACCACATTGTCCTCAACGATTGGATGGCGTGGTATTCCCTTCACAGGATTGCCCTCCCTATCGAGTGAAAAACTCTTGGCTCCGAGCGTTACACCCTGGTACAATTTGACGTTCGAACCAATGATAGTAGTTGACCCGATGACAATTCCAGTACCATGATCGATGGCAAAGTACGATCCGATAATAGCCTCCGGATGAATGTCTATACCGGTCTCTGAATGAGCCATCTCAGTAATAATCCTGGGAATGAGCGGAATCCCGTATTGATGCAAGGTGTGTGCGATTCTGTAACTTGAAATTGCCCGGATGGCAGGGTAGCAAAAGATCACTTCACTGATACTTGTGGCAGCCGGATCCCCAAGATATGCTGCCTCCACATCCGTTATCATCAATCGTCTAATTTCCGGCAGGACCGAAATAAAATCTGCAGCGCAACTTTCTGCCTGGACTTTCCTGTTTCCCAGATCAGTGCTAACTTCATTGTCACACGTGAAGCAGAGTCCGGCCAGGAGCTGCTCCGACAGGAGATGAAATACTTCATCCACCAGCACTCCCATGTGATAATGGAATGTTGACGGATGAAAGTTGATTGGTCCGAAATACCCGGGGAAAATGATTTGCCTCACTTTCTCCACAATAATTTTCAACTTTTCTGTCGACGGCATTGGCTCGCCCACTCGCTGAGCATGTGTCACCTCTCCTACCGATGAAATATCTGTCAGCCTAATGACTGCATCATTTATCGATTTCCTTATTCTATTTTCTTCGCGCTCCTTCATTTCAGGATATTTTGTGATACAAAATTTACCATACAATTCTAATGAGTTTAACGGGATCAGGCGCAAAAAGTTCTACCCAATCTGATGCGACTGAAGATGCTTCAATGCATTGTTCAATCTGTCTTCCCCCAATCCTTCCACAATTTCATACTTAAATCCGTATTTTTCAATCTCCAGGCAATATCTCTCGAATAATCTGTTTCGCATTTCGCCGCCGTTTTCCCTTACCGGGTCTGCAATCCATGGCAAATCCGGACTGCAAACTAAAAAAATATCAATATTTGCTTCAGCGATGTACTCTTCTATCCAAACCGGTGATTTACTGTACACCACCTCGAACCACACTTTCGTAATAATCAGCCAGGTATCAAAAATAAGAATTCCATTACCCGAAATTGCTGATTCCTCTTCTTCTTGCTGAATCTGGTACCTGGCAATTATTTCAAGGTCTTCGTACTGGTAGGACCTTCCAATATTCTCTACATATCCGCGGGCATATTCAGGAATCCACCTTGCATTTAGCCTTACCGCCAGCGCCTTTGAAAGCTCAGTTTTCCCGGTAGATTCGGGACCAGTAATTACAATTTTCCGCAAACGATTGATTTTTTCCATGAAAAGTAGCCATAAACAGCCAAAATAGTGTAGACCAGGAAAAGTAAGGTGGTTGGATATAGCTCCTTATAAATGAACAGACCGATCGATATGGCATCAACAAATACCCACAGCAACCAGTGTTCAATTTTTTTTCGGGCCAGCATCCAGGTGGCGACGATACTCAGGGCGGTAGTTAGACCATCCCAGTAAGGTACTTGAGAATCAGTATAATGTAACAATAGAAAAGCAATTGCGACAAACAATAACAGTGATACGCCCGATAGCTTCATCCATAGTAGCCTGGAAGTTGTTGTCACCTTCAGCATATCTCCGGAGGCACTACCGTGAAGCCAACACCACCAGCCGTAAAGACTTATTGCAACATAATAAAATTGCAACGACATATCCGCATAAATTTTCGAGGTATAAAAAACAGCTATGTAGAACAAGGCATTTAGCAAACCGACTGGCCAGGTAAGGAAGTGCTGCTTGATGGAAAATCCCAGGTATAGAAATCCTGTAACAGTTCCGCAAACCTCAACATAATGATTTACAAGCCATTGAAAGATCGTCATTGTACCAGACTTCAAAATTAAACCAACCTTACCTATTCAGATAACGGGCATAGGATTTTGGATCAGACAATAGTTCGATGGCCTTTTTCACTTCCGTATCATCCTCCAGCATGATCCTGTAATAATCCCCCGGTTCATAAAGATCGCGCGCAATGAGTGCCCTGACCTGTCTGAAGATAATATCCTGTAAGACCTTTATACTCTCAGGTTCCTTTTTCACGCCGGATTTTTCTCCCAAATCCATTAATTCGTCCAAAGTAGAAGGAGAAACCTTGAAATTGTCTCTAAAGTTCTGAAATTCAGGATATTTTTTCAGAATTTCTTTTCTGTGCTGATCTATGTAACTGACAACGTACGGGAAGAAAATATTCTTCCGGACCAGGTTGTTGAAATATCTGTAATAAACGGAAGTATCGAGTGGCACAAAAATATCAGGGACAATTCCTCCTCCACCAAAAACTTTCCGTTTCGTTACCAGTGTTTTTGTCATCAGAGAATCTGTTGTGGAGATGCTGTCCTTGTTAAACAGTTCACCCCGCTCATATCTCTTGACATAATCGTTTCTGTAATTTTCGGGATTATCTTTATAAGGTTTTTGAATATTCCTGCCTGCTGGAGTATAGTAATGAGCAGTTGTCAGCCTGATCATGGAACCGTCGTTCAGGGCAAAAGGCTGCTGCACCAGTCCCTTCCCAAAAGATCTTCTGCCAATCAGGACACCACGGTCCCAGTCCTGGATCGCTCCAGATACAATCTCCGAAGCTGAAGCTGTGCCTTCATCAATCAGTATCACCAGGTTCCCTTTCAGATAATCACCATTGGTGTTTGAGAGATAATCTTTCCTCGGACTATGAATGCCTTCGGTATAAACAATTAGTTTATTTGCCTCCAGGAACTGGTTCGCCAATTCGTAGGCAGCTCCGAGATAGCCTCCGCCATTACCTCTGAGATCCAGTACCAAATTTTTGATTTTTCCTTGCTTCTCAAGGCCCTTCACTGCGGTAGTATATTCTTCGATAGTTGTTGCCGAGAATCTGTTTAACTTAATAAAAGCGGTTTCCTTGTTCAGCATGAAAGCCGCATCCAGACTGTAAATCGGGATTTTATCCCTGATAATAGTGAAATCTAGCGGCACTGCCTCTCCCTCTCTGATAATCTTCAGGATGACGGTTGTTCCCTTAGTACCTCTTAAAAAGCCAAATACATCCTGTGATTTGATACCAATGGAAGCAATGTTTTTAGCATCTACTTTGATGATGCGGTCGCCCGGCCGCAAACCAACCTTCTCGGACGGACCACCGGGTATTGTCGTCATGACAATCAGGGTATCCTGAATAATATTGAAGGAGATTCCAATGCCTTCAAAATTACCTTCCAAAGGTTGGTTCATTTCCTCTACCTCCGCCTTGGTAATGTAAACAGAGTGCGGATCAAGATTAGCAAGCAGATGAATAATGGCATTCTCAGTCAGCTTGTTCACATTGACAGTATCAACGTAGAAAGCGTCGACCAATTTCAATACCCTGCCGAATTTAATTGCCTCACTCTGAATGTCCTGGGCATAAATGCCAGATGAAAAAAATAACGAAAAAAAAGTAATTATAATGCCAATTGATAACTTGAAAGATCTATGCTTCACGATAAAAAAGAAAATTGATTAATAATGCAGCCCTGTGCTGTGATAACTTTTATATGGTTGTCAAAGATAAGAAGTTATCCCTACTATTTCTTTTGATGCCCAAAAATGTAGTGAAAGATCTGATGTGAGTACCAGGAGGTACCTCTCAGACTGAAAGGGCAAATTTTGTGCTAACAGCCTCTTTATATTCGTCAAGCAGAGTTGAGAATAACTCCTTAACTGATATTATTTTATCTGTTCTCCAAACATTACTTCCGCAAAAAGCATAACCATTCCTGAAATTACCTCTCAAAGCCGAAGCCAGTGATGCCATAATACAATAAGGAGCAGTTGTAATGTCGCAAGTTTTGACACAATTGACAGGGCAAACTGTCGGACGTCTTTTCCCGTTATCGACATCATCCAGGAAAGAACAGCTGATTGCACGACCGGGCATACCCACCGGGCTTTTGATGATTCTTACATCCGCTTCCCTGGCTAGTAAATATGCCTGTTTGAATCCATCTGATGCATCACATTCGGTGGTGGTTACAAACCTTGTACCCATCTGAACCCCTGCCGCACCTAACTCCATAATGGCGGCGATATCTTCACCTGTATAAATTCCTCCAGCTGCGATTACAGGTATTTTTTTTCCGTATTTTTCTCCGAATTCATTTGCAACTGCAATCACCCCTTCAATAATGTTTTCCAAAGAGTAGTTTTCATCAAAAATCTGGTCAGTCTTAAAACCAAGGTGTCCGCCTGCTTTAGGGCCTTCTACAACAATAGCATCCGGCAGATAGTTGAAGTTTCCATACCATTTATTGATGATCAGGCTAGCGGCCCTGGCCGAGGAGACAATTGGTACCAGTTTCGTCTCGGAACCTGGCGTCAGGTATTTTGGCAGGTCAAGAGGAAGCCCTGCACCTGCAAAAATGATATTGATTTTTTCCCTGATTGAGGTGGTAACCAGATCCGGGTAATTGGATAATGCCACCATGATGTTTACCCCCAGAATTCCTTTGGATTTCTCCCTTGATTTGCGAATTTCCTGAGTGAGACCATAGATGCAATTCTCCATGTAATCGGATGAATGATCCTTGTAAAGAAACCCGATTCCGGCAGCAGAAATTACGCCGACTCCACCTTCATTGGCAACTGCGGATGCAAGTCCGTTTAAGGAAACGCCGACACCCATTCCACCTTGAATAATAGGTAGCTTAATTTTCAAACCTCCGATGTTTAATACCTTCATCTTTTCTAAATCTAAATACACTTCACCATTATTGAATATCGCTACAAGGATAGGAATTGAAAAAATGCTGACCAAAAAAATGTGTTCTGCGGACTAAAAATGGTTGAAAACATTGGATTTTGGGACGAATTGCACTATTTGAGGGACGAAATGCAAGTCAAACAGAATGAAAAACCTCTCAGATGAGTTTTTCTTTAAAGACCGGGACCCAGTTTCGGGAGACAGGGACGATGAAATCAAGGCGATCCATTTCAAGGTGATAACCATTGGGAGCCCTTTTGAGTTTTGTCACTTTATTGATGTTCACCATCCAGCATCGGTGACATTTCAGCATAACATCCGATGATTCAAGCGCTTTCTCTACCTTGATAAAGGATTGTCTGAAGAGTCTTTTCCGTACTGCCAACTTTCGGTCTATCCAGTAAATCTCTACGTAATTACCTGAAGAATGAATCAGAATTACCCGTTCAACTTCTTCGGCAAATGCCTGCTTTCTATTCTCGGCTACCAGATGAACAGATTCCTGCTCAGCCGGATGTTGAAAAGCATTGATCTCCTCCTTAAACCAGCTTTTGCCCGAATCGATCATGTTTACCAACTTCAGTTTCATTGACAGATTATAGCTGATCAGATTGAATAGGATGAGGGGCAAAAGTGAAAGCGCGCCTGTCCTGAAAAAAGGCAGATCAGTATATGCCGCAGTTTTGGCAATCCATGCCATCAAAGTGAAAAGTGCAAAAAGGTTGGAAAACATCCATACATTCCAGATGATCTCCTTTTTAATAGTCCAATTTGCCGGATTGAAAAGTTTGGGAAACATACCTGGAAATATCAGGGTATTCAGGAACAACGTTGCAGCGGTAAGCAGACCTGCTCCAAGTACAAAATAGCCATCACGTTCAGACTTCAGAAAATTGATACCAAGAGGCTGAATGTAAAGGACAATGAGAATAAATCCCATACTGACCAGCAGGATTGTACGGGCGTTGTGTTTAAAGTTATTATTGAACTGGTATGGTTGATTTAAATTCTCAAACATGCTTATTCTCCTTTGTGAACTTCCTAGAGATGAAATATAAATATTATTTTCTGAAAATGATCCCGGAGTGTCAAGAAAATGCTAAGCTCTGGATCCTGAAAGTAGACAAAAAAAGGGACAAAATCGAAATTTAGTCCCCTTCTAAGTCCTTTGCTTTTATAAGGACCTGATTTTCAAAATAGTGCGGTCTGGACGGGACTCGAACCCGCGACCCCCTGCGTGACAGGCAGGTATTCTAACCAACTGAACTACCAAACCAAAAAAAATAAGAAC
>Ga0209125_1002185_pt1 | contig 15743 bp, 14 predicted proteins | sample BarGraIncub1131A_FD_184503 | JGI IMG/M metagenome (GOLD analysis project Ga0209125, IMG submission 184503) | Arctic peat soil microbial communities from Barrow, Alaska - Barrow Graham LP Incubations 11-31A (SPAdes) (version 2) | ecosystem: Environmental > Terrestrial > Soil > Wetlands > Peat... | reverse complement strand
GTTTTATGACGATCCGGAACTCATCCATCGCTGCATGAAAATCTGGTTTGAGCTTGCAGATACGGTAACTGCAAGGCATCAAAAATATGTGAGCTTCGATGAACTGTTTCTTGGTGAAGATATCTGTTATAACCATGGTTCGTTTATCTCACCCGAAATGATGAGGGAATTCTTATTGCCATATTATACTCAATTGTTTGAAAACATAAAAAAACGCCAAATAGATAAGAGCAAGAAGCTTCATTTTCAAATTGATACTGATGGCTTCTGTGACCCGGTAATTGATATCTACAGGGGCATCGGTGTCAATTCAATGTCACCCTTTGAGGTGGCTTCCGACTGTGATGTACTGAGAACGGGGCGCAAGTACCCCGAGCTTCTGCTTTCCGGCGGTGTTGATAAACGTGTTTTAAATACGGATGCCGAAACAATTGACCGTTATCTTGATGGCTTTATGCCGGCCATGTACAACCGCGGCGGCTATATTCCCACCTGTGACCACGGTGTGCCTGAAGAGGTAAGCTTTGAAAATTATCTGCATTTTCGCAAGCGAATGCTCGAATATGCTAAGTGATACGTAGCGGTTAGTTTATACTCTTTGCTTTTATTGGAATTTGATAAAACTAATCGTATAAGAAATTTCTATGCAAAAATCGATAAATCAAAAGGTTCGGCAAAGAAGGAATCCCTTTCTAGCCGAACCTTTTTTCTGTTATAAGCTTTTTTGTTATCAGTTCTTCTGGTAACTGGACTGAGCACGCCCCATGTATGGCGTCTTGCTTTGTTGAACTCACTTTGGGCTTTTTTGCTTAATTTTTCTTTGGAAATAAACGCTTCCATCGTCATCATCCCTTTCAATAAAATTATAGCACAACATATGAATTTCAGCCAACTATATAAAATTATGAAATAAAAACACAAATACATTTACGCATTCATATAGCTTTGCTATATGAATGAAATTTCGCCGCTACGCAGCGGCTTTTAACCCATTTTACTTATGAAAAGTAGTTGCAATTATATACAAATAATTTTTCTATTATATGAGCTTTTTCATTAAATCGTACTCTATTCAACACCGCGATAATAAAGCCCGCGCGTAAAATCACCAACTGGTTGGGTCCCTAACTGCCAGGCATTAAGAACCGTATCCGTTTGCTCCGGTGACTCAATAGTGAAATTCAGTTGGGCAAAACTTACACCCGTTCTATAAAGCTCATCCTTACGGTCACACATCCAGATTGGGCGATTATTAAGTAGTTCACTTGCTCCACCTGTACATATTATTGGAAAGTGACCTCCCCGTCTATCTGTTATGCTGCCTGTTTCGCCGTCAACGCAGCCGATACAGCCTTCGCCATTTTTTAGCGGGCAATTACGAGTGAGCATTAACGGCAGCCTGCCGTAAGCAATTAGGCCACTCATATGAGCATCGTGGTGGGCAGCTAAACGAATTTCCGAAAGAGTGCCCTCAAAAGAAATAATAACGCTTTCCGCTCCAATATAAAGTAGTTCGTCTAAAGCAAACCCGTTTGCTATATTTAGCCCAAAATCGCCATGCGGCAAAAAGCCGCACTTTTTTGCAATAAAAACACTGCCAAGATTTCCGCATAAGATATCACGCACAGCAGAAAGCTTTAATTCATTTAATGATTTTTCTACTACTGAATCATCGTAAAAGATAGCTCTTGGCAGCTCAGCGCCAATGTTTATGCCAGCTGCAATAAGATTTTTTATCTCGTCTGAATTCTTTATAATTTCACCAATAGGCAGAAATGTTAATTCTGCACCGCTATTAATAACTGCCTGCGTCATTTGGATTATACTTTGCAAACGTATTCGTAGGCCACGGTTTTCCACAGCCTTTTCACAAACGGTGGAAACTTCGGGTGCAATAAAAACTTTAGTGCAGGGAAGACTGCGCTTTTTATAAAGTAAATCTAATGTTTCCCTACGTAAATGGTTGATTTCGGCAACAGGAATAGAAAGCGAATGCCCTATATCAACCCTTAAAGTGCGTAGATAAAAAGGCGTACCCCCTGTTTTAGAAAGTTTTTCTTTTATTAGTTCTTCGTCAATAGCTTTTGTTCTGGCAGGCTCAGGAACTATGCCATCAATCTGCGCGGAATAGCCATCGTCATCACTTGCAATCAGGCGGGTTTTTTCGCCGTTTTTTGCAGTAAAGCTATAATCAACTGCAATACGCGGTCGCTCAACGCCCTCGTAAAGCGAGCGAAACGCACCAATTGCAGCCTGTGTGGCTAAAACATCCTCACGGCCGCGTGCACCAAACATATCTCTACCCAGCTTTTCTTCGTAATACCCCTGTGTAAAACCACCACGCGAAAACACATCTTGCAGCAAGCCCAGTTCCTCTTGTGAAACCTTTTCGCCATCTACTGCCCTTTTACATAGATTTGTTGCTGCTGCTACATATTCGGGGCGCTTCATACGCCCTTCTATTTTTAGTGATGAAACACCCATTTCTGAAAGTTCATCAATTTTAGTAACAAGCGATAGATCATGTAAGGATAAATCATTGCCCGTTCCGCCAACAACCGAAAAGGGCAGACGGCAAGGCTGTGCGCATAGCCCTCGATTACCACTGCGCCCGCCGAGCATTGCACTCATATAACACTGGCCCGATATGCTCATACACAGTGCGCCGTGCACAAACACTTCAAGTTCCACAGGTGAATTTTTTAGTATATATTCGATTTCCGCTTTTGAAAGCTCCCTTGCCACAACCACACGTGAAAACCCTATCGCAGCAAGCTGCGTAACACCCGCTAAATTGATTGCCGACATCTGCGTAGAAGCGTGGAGACGCATCGTAGGTGCGGCCTTTTTTATAAGCCGCAGTAGCCCTAAATCCTGCAAAATAACCGCATCAGCCCCTGCGCAGCAGAGCAGTTGTAAAAAATCAAGTGCTTTTTTCACTTCGGTTTCAAAAACAATGGTATTAAGCGTAATATACGCCCTTATGCCACGCGCATGGCAGTAACCGATGGCTTCTGCCATTTCTTCATCGGTAAAGTTACCTGCGTTTCTTCGGGCATTAAACTGCTGGCCGCCAAAATATACGGCATCAGCACCCGCCGCGGCTGCCGCCTTAAGCGTTTCCCATGAACCTGCTGGTGCTAAAATTTCCGGTCTTGTCATTTTATTTAATCCCCTGACGGTTTTCTATAATCGCAAGCTTTTTTTTCAAGTCGTTTACCTCTTGCTGCAAGGTATGCTCGCGGCGTCGAAGTTCTGCAGCTTCGCTTTTAGCAATAGTGGCCGCTTCTAAAAAATCCTGTAGCTGCTGCCGCAGGTTATCTGCAGTTCTTTTAGCTTTTGCGGCATCATCACCAAATTCCATTGCTGTAAAAATTGACGCCATAGTTGTGGACATACTGCCAGAAAAGTTAATTAACTTTGAGATATGACTGTTAACCTTTTCACCTACATTACGAACATATTCTTCGCTTTCTTCTGAAGTAATTATAAACTCATACCCACAAACTTTAATCTTAACCTTTTTATTTTCAGCCATTCGCCATACCCTCCTTATTTTTAAACAGCACATAATCTTTTCTGCATTCTATATGATTTTAAATATCCTTAAATCTGCCTTTGCATGAATAAAATTTTCTATTTTTAGTATAATACAATCAGTATCTTTTTTAAATGAAATTGTGGTAAAAAAATAAAATACTGTTTTTAAAGGTATAAAATGTTTTTTGTAACCGATAATAATAGTAACTTAAAAAAGGAGGTAAATACCTTGAAAGCAACTGGAATTGTCAGAAGAATTGATGATCTGGGTCGCGTTGTCATACCAAAAGAGATCCGCAGAACATTGCGTATAAGGGAAGGCGATCCGCTTGAAATATATACAGATAACGACGGCGAAGTTATATTTAAAAAGTACTCACCCATTGGTGAGTTATCACACTTTTCTGCACAGTATGCGGAGGTTCTTTTTAAGACCTCTGGTTATCCCGTTCTAATAGCAGACCGTGACCGTATAGTGGCCTCTTTTGGCATATCTAAAAAGGATGTTACCGAGCGCCGCATTAGCGAAGAGCTTGGCGGTATACTTGAACAGCGCAAGCCATATGTTGCGGCTACAAATATACATCCCATTACCGCGGCCGACGGTATAGATAAACCTATTGCAGTTGCTGTACCCATACTTGCCGCAGGAGATATGGCAGGAGCCGTAATACTATTATACCCCGATAACCCTGCAACACCTGGAGATGTAGAACTAAAGCTTACACAAACAGCAGCAAACTTCCTTGCTAAGCAGATGGAAGAATAGTTGACTTAATAGCTGACTTTTTGTAATTTGAACGGCAGCCGCCCTTTTTGGGGCGGCTGCTTTTGTGTTCTATATTACGCATACGCGTTTGCATAGCAAAATTTCGCGTGCGTCATGGCGTTTAACCCGTTCTATATGAAAAACAATGATGTGTATACATTATTGCTTTTATATAGTTAAGCATCTTCCCCATTTGGAGCTTTAACGATATTCTCTACAATTTCGGCGGCTTCTTCCACTTCAACATCCACTATATTCTCAGTTACACCGTCGGTGTCTTCAGTATCCTCGGCTTCTTCCACTTCTTCATGAGGAGCATGAGCTACAGTTACGACCTTTGTGCCTTCAGCCACTCGCATAACACGCACGCCCTGTGCGTAACGCGAATAAACAGGTATTTCTGTTACAGGCACTCTAATAATAACACCATCTGACGAAATAAACAGTGCATCATCGCTATCTTCAACTATTCGCAAGCCTGCGACTTTTCCGGTTTTTTCATTTGTGTTGTAACTTATCAGCCCTTTGCCGCCTCTGTTCTGGTTACGGTACTCATCTATTTCTACACGTTTACCATAGCCGTTTTCCGAAACTGTAAGCAGACGACCTGTGCTATCTGCCGTTATACAGCAAACCCCGACAACTTCATCAGACGGTTTTAGTCTTATAGCACGGACACCATGAGCCGACCTGCCCATCGGGCGCGCATCCGATTCGTTAAACTTAATAGCATTACCGCCGCTAGTGCCCACAAGAATTTCAAAGCTGCCATCAGTAAGCAGTACACCCACCAGCTCATCATCCTCTTCAAGCAGGATGCCTATAACGCCGGCTTTTCTCGCTGTATTATAATCTCCGAGCGATGTGCGCTTAACAATGCCCTTTTTGGTTATCATTACGAGATAGTGGCCTTCTTCAAAGCCTGGCACTCTAATCATAGCTGTTATCTTTTCATTTTGAGATACAGGCAATATATTTGCTATATTCATGCCCTTAGAAATGCGTGAGCCCTCTGGAATTTCATATCCCTTTAGCCTGTATACTCGCCCGAGGCTTGTAAAAAATAAAACAAAATCATGCGTAGAGCAGACAAAAAGCTCTTCAGCAAAATCTTCCTCGCGGCGGGTGAGGCCCGAAATACCTCTGCCACCACGGCGTTGAGTATGATAGGCGGCCGAAGGCTGCCTTTTTATATAACCAAAGTGGGTAAGTGTGAGCATACATTCTTCAACCGGAATGAGATCCTCTACATCAACCTCACCGCTGACATTTTCAATCATGGTGCGTCGTTCGTCACCAAATTTGCGTTTTACTGCGATGGCTTCTTCCTTTATTATTGTTAGAATACGCCCTTCGTCAGAGAGGATTATTTTAAATTCAGTTATTCGTGAATAAAGCGAAGCAAGCTCATCTGCAATCTTATCATGCTCAAGCCCTGTTAACTGACCAAGACGCATCTGTACGATAGCCTGAGACTGTATGTCATCAAGCCCAAAACGCTCTATTAGGGCGGCCTTGCCTTCGGGAATAGACTTTGAAGTTCGTAGTATATGAACAACCTCATCAATAAAGTCAAGGGCTATCTTTAAGCCTTCAAGTATATGTGCCCGCTCTTCTGCTTTTCTAAGGTCGTACTTTATACGCTTTGTTACAACCTGTTCTTGGAACTTTATATATTCAAGCAGCATGTCTTTAATAGGCATGTATTTAGGTTGGCCGTTTAAAAGGGCAAGCATAATGACAGGCACAGTTTCTTGCAGCATACTGTAGGTATAAAGCTGGTTTAAAACCACCTGTGGGTTAGCGTCTCTCTTTAATTCTATAACAATTCTAAGACCCTCGCGGTCTGATTCGTCACGCAAATCAGAAAGGCCCTCGATACGTTTATCCTTGTGCAGCTCAGCAATTCCCTCTATGAGCCTTGATTTATTTATCATATACGGTATTTCGGTAATTACTATGCGAAAACGCCCGTTTTCTTCTTCTTCAATAGCTGCTTTTCCTCGCAGAGTAATACGGCCTCGCCCTTTGGTGTAGGCTTCACGTAAACCGGCTCTGCCCATAATAGTACCACCTGTTGGAAAATCCGGACCTTTTATAAAAACCATTAATTCATCAAGTGTTGCCTCGGGGTTATCAATAAGCATAATCATACCATCTATAACCTCATTAAGGTTATGGGGTGGAATATTAGTAGCCATACCCACAGCAATGCCAGATGAACCATTAACTAAAAGGTTTGGAAAACGTGCTGGTAAAACGGTAGGTTCTTTTAGTCTATCGTCATAGTTTGTCGCAAATTCAACGGTTTCTTTTTCTATATCATTTAGTAGCTCCACTGAAATTTTAGACATGCGTGCCTCGGTGTATCGATAAGCCGCAGGGCCATCACCATCGATAGAACCAAAGTTGCCGTGGCCATCAACTAAAGGATACCGAAGTGAAAAATCCTGTGCCATGCGCACAAGGGCGTCGTATACGGAAGCATCACCATGAGGATGATAGCGACCAAGCACGTTACCAACGGTGGTAGCCGATTTTCTGTATGCTTTTTCAGGTGTCAACCCATCCTCATACATAGCATATAAGATACGCCTATGAACAGGCTTTAATCCGTCACGTACATCTGGCAGTGCACGTGCTGTTATAACTGACATTGAGTATTCAAGAAAGGATTTTTTCATTTCCATTTCTATATCAACTGGTATAAGCTTTTGGCCTTCGAAACTTATCATTTTAAGATTCTCCTTTCAGGATTAGGCGTTGCATGGCGATATATAAGCAGAACTTTAAATTAAACATCAAGATTTTGCACATATTTCGCATTTCTTTCTATAAATTCACGTCTTGGTTCAACCTTATCACCCATTAGTATGGTAAATGTTTCATCTGCCGTTGCAGCGTCTTCCATTTCAACCTTTAAGATGGTGCGGTTTTGGGGGTTCATTGTCGTATCCCAAAGCTGAATAGCATCCATTTCACCAAGACCTTTATATCGCTGTATTTCACAGTTACCGCCAAGTTCAGTACTCATTCGGTCACGCTCCGGGTCAGAAAAGGCGTAACGAAACTGCTTACCCTTAATAACTTTAAAAAGCGGAGGCTGGGCAATGTAAATGTGACCTTCTTCAATTAAAGGGCGCATAAAACGAAATAAGAAAGTAAGCAGTAAAGTGCGTATATGGGAGCCATCAACATCAGCATCTGCCATAATGATAATCTTACCGTATCGAAGTTTTGCTAAATCAAAATCCTCACCGATACCAGTACCAAGTGCTGTAACAACAGGCATGAGTTTTTCGTTGCCATAAACCTTATCAAGCCTTGCCTTTTCAACATTAAGCATCTTGCCCCAAAGTGGGAGAATAGCTTGAAAATGCCTATCACGTCCGGCCTTTGCAGAACCGCCGGCCGAATCACCTTCAACGATATATAGTTCGGTGTAAGAAGAATCCTTATCCGAGCAATCTGCAAGCTTACCAGGGAGCGAGGCCGACTCTAAAGCAGATTTGCGCCGTGTTAAGTCACGTGCTTTGCGGGCGGCTTCTCTTGCGCGGGCAGCCATAAGCGCTTTATCAAAAATAGCTCTTGCCACCGATGGATTTTCAGCAAAAAGGTTCATAAGCTTTTCATAAACCATGCTATCTACAAGCTGGCGAATTTCTGTATTGCCAAGCTTCGCCTTAGTTTGCCCCTCGAATTGGGCATCCTCGAGCTTAACACTTATTATGGCAGTAAGCCCTTCACGTACATCTTCACCCGAAAGATTTTTATCAGCCTCTTTTAAGTAGTTATACTTGTGGCCATAGTCATTAAACAAACGTGTTAGGGCAGATTTAAAGCCTGTTTCATGGGTACCGCCCTCAGTTGTATGAATATTGTTTGCAAAAGAATAAATAACCTCGTTATAGCTATCGTTATACTGCATGGCGATTTCAGCCGATGTAGTGCCGTTATTTACCGAAAAGTATATAACCTGTGGATGTAATGCCTCTTGTGCCTTTTTAGCATGGAGGTATTCTACAAAATGGCGTATGCCACCATCATAACAAAGTACATCTCGACGTCCTTCTGGGTCTCTTTTATCATCAAGAACAATATTTAATCCAGCGTTTAGAAAGGCCTGCTCACGCAGACGAGCAAGTATGGTATCGTAATCGTAGGTCATCTCTTCAAAAATTTCTTTATCAGGCTTAAAGGTAATGGTAGAGCCATTAAGAGAAGTTTCACCAATATCGCGAAGTTCACAAGCGGTAAATCCTCGCTCAAATCGCTGAAAATAAATACGACCCTCCGAGCAGACTTCAACCTCAAGCCATTCGGAAAGTGCATTAACGACCGAGGCACCAACACCATGCAGTCCGCCGGAAACTTTATAGCCACCGCCACCAAATTTGCCACCTGCGTGAAGCACCGTAAATACAACAGTTACCGCAGGTATACCCATTTTTGTGTTAATACCAACCGGTATTCCCCGGCCATCATCAGTTACTTTTATAATATCTTCGGGTAGTATTTGCACAGATATATTTTTACAAAAACCTGCAAGTGCCTCGTCTATTGCATTATCAACTATTTCATAAACAAGATGATGAAGCCCTTTGGGTCCAGTAGAACCAATATACATGCCTGGGCGCTTACGAACCGCCTCAAGGCCTTCTAAAACTTGTATTTGATCGGCACCGTAATCTTCATTTTCAGGTACGCGTATTTCTTCACTCATACTAAAACTCCATTCTGCCGCCTTGCAGTACAGTATAATCTTCCATAGGCGGTAGAATGGAAGCCAAACTTATCGTTAATCTGCAACTTTAAGATTATTTTAAGTGACAGCTCTTTTCAGTAAGGTTGTTGACGATATTTGAGAAATATATACCTTTGATGCTTTTTTCTGGAGGCTAAAGCTATCTCTGCAAATAATAAATGCCTTTGGTAGCTCTGTAGTAATATTTATTACCTCATCTTGCTTCTGTGCGTGGCTTAAAAATTCCCTTGTTATTGCTGAAATGCTCGCTGTTTCTATATCAAAAATGCCAATTATATCGTCAGAGCGAACTACTGTATCCTGACCAAGATGAAGATACATAAACCTGCCTCCTGTGTTTTTTGATATAAGTTTTAAAAAAATTATATTTCTTCGATGCTACCATTCTCAACTTTGAAAATCTTGCCACCAACTAATTTTTCATGCATAGCTTTATCACAGCAGGTAATAAAAACCTGCATACCCGAAATATTGTTTAAAAGATAATCTTGCCTGTCATGGTCAAGTTCCGATAGAACATCATCTAACAGTAGCACGGGGGATTCATTTATTACTTCACGCAGCATGGCTGCCTCTGCAAGTTTTAGTGAAAGCACAACCGAACGTTGCTGCCCTTGTGAGCCATAGGTTTTTGCTAAAAGACTATTTATATAAATTAACAAATCATCTCTATGCGGGCCTGTATGTGTATAACCTCTTGCAATATCTTCATTTCGCAGGCGGCTCATATCGAGAAAAAGCTCCTGTGCTAAAGATTCACAGGCAACCCGCTGATTTTCAAGTAAACAGTTATAGCCACTTTGCTCACCGCTTATATAGTTAAACGTAAGCTCTTCACCGCTTTTTGCAATACCTCTATAAAAATCTATAGCTTTTTGTTGTAGTTTTTTAAGATAACGAAGTCGGGTAAATATAATCGTTGCGCCTATTTTGCATAATTTTTCATCCCATATATCCAGTGTTTCACATAGCTCACTGTGATAAGGAATATCTTTTAGCAGTGCATTTCGCTGTGCTAAGGATTTATTATATTCAATCACAGCCGACGCATGGCGTGGTTTAATCTGACAAATTGCAGCATCTAAAAATTTTCTGCGAAGTGAAGGACCTTCTTTTACAAGTCCTAAATGCTCGGGTGAAAATATAACACTGCAAAATTCACCTGCAAGTTTTGATGGGGATTCTAGTTTATTTTCATTAAGCAGTGCATGTCTGCTGCCATCAAGCTCGATTTTTATAAACTGTGTTCGTACACTACTTTCAAATTCAAGTTCAATAACGCCTTTTTGCTTACCTATTGTAATAAGTTCTACGTCCTTAGAACCTCTAAAACTTTTCGAACCTGTAAATAGCCATAAGGCTTCGATAATATTTGTTTTACCTTGGGCATTACTGCCGAAAAGAATATTTATGTTTGAGCAGGGCGTAAAGACTGCATCTTTAAGGTTTCTAAAACCGCAAACCTTAAGGCTGCGTACTATCATCTGTAATCTCCAGAACCTTTCCTTCGAATTCGACTGTATCACCATTACGGAGTTTTTTTCCTCGCATAAGACATGGCTCACCGTTTACTTTAACCAGTCCGTCCATAATAGCAGCCTTACTTTCTCCACCTGTTATAAATATACCCGCTAATTTAAGTAGTTGATCAACTTTAATATATTCTGTTTTAATTAAAATCTTATTCATCTGTTTTTAACCTAACCGGTAGTACTAAAAAAATAAAGCTTTCAGAATCCGCCGGATATATTTTCATTGGTGATAAAGGCCCATTAAGAAGAATTTTTATCTCATCGCATTCGGTAACACGCAGTGCGTCAATAAGATAGCGATTATTAAAGCCTATCTCAAGTGGTTCTCCACTAAGTTTACATGGCACTTCATCATATATTCGTCCTATACTGGTAGAGCATTTAATCTTAATACGATCGCGTTCAAAAATGCATCTGACAGGAGATTTTAATCTATCTGAAATTAAAAGTGAAGCTCTATCTATACTTTCAGAAAATTCCCTTACCATAACCTTTACTTCACCGCTTGTTTGCCCGCTAAGAACATTGTTATAGTCAAGAAATTCACCTTCGAGTAGTCGGGATATTATAAAAAAGCTGTTTATTTCAAAAAGAACATGCTTTTTGCCAATGCTAATGCTAAGTTCATCATCTTTTTCGTCATCAAGCATTTTATATATTTCTGAAAGGGTTTTACCAGGGACTACAAATTTCATTTCTTTATCGCATCTTATTTTTTCTATACGCAGTGCTAATCTAAAACCATCTACCGAAACAACTCTTAACGAACCGTCTTTTATTTCAAACAGTGAACCTGTATGAATAGGTTTTGAATCATCTGTAGAAATAGCAAAAATAGTTTGTTTTATCATGCTAGAAAGCAAGTTTTGAGGTAGTTTTAGTATTATTCCGTCAGAAAGTTGAGGAAGTTCAGGGAACTCACTTGAAGGGATACCTAAAATCGTAAATTCAGATGCACCGCTAACTATAGATATTAGAAATTTGTCATCTGTTTTTATTTCTACTCTTTCACCCGGTAGTTTTCTTACTAAATCAGAAAAAATCTTTGCATTAATTACAATTTCTCCAGGCTGCTGAACGCTGGCATTAACTTTAGTATACATACCAAGTTCAAGGTCATAAGAAAATAGTTTGAGTCCATCAAAATCTGTTTTTAAAAGAATACCCTCAAGGGCAGGAAGAGATGATTTTGAAGATACAGCTCTTTGTACAATACTTACAGCGTCTGATAACTCTTTTTTAGTGCAACTAAACTGCATTTAAAACAGTCCTTTCTTTAAGGAATAAAAGGAGTATTATTTAGTAGTAGTAATAGGGGCTGTTGAATTGTTTAATAGTGCTATATACCGCTTATTTGATGGGTTTGTTAAAAACACGCTTGTGAATTTATTGTTTAAAATATTAAGGTTTTTACCAGTACTTTTATTCTTTCAACTAATAGTTTAATAACTACTGTTGATTGTTTAAAAGATGTTGATAAAAAACCAACATATATTTATTTATTTCAAAAATATGTAAAGTGAATGAATTTTGATGTTTAAAGTGTTAATATACATTTTGTTAAAAAATTAATGTGCTCGTATATTTTTTATAATATCTTCTACGGTAGCCTTAAAATGTGGTTTTACTCTCATTTCCTCTTCAACTTTTTGAATTGCATAAACAACGGTTGAATGGTCACGTCTGCTGAATTCTTCACCAATTGATGAGGTGGACATTTGTGTAATTGCCCGTACCACGTACATGGCAACCTGACGTGATGAGGATATAGAGCCAGAGCGCAGTTTACCTCTAATTTCTTCGCTTGTAACTCCAAAAGTTCGTGATACTTCACCAATAATACGATCAACAGTTACAGGTATGGGCTGATTGTCGTTTAATATATCTCGTATTGCATTTTGTGCGATGGAAATTGAGGGTGGATCGCCTGCTAAAAGGTTATAAGCTTTCATCTTTTTAACTGCACCTTCTAATTGGCGGATATTGTTTTTAAGGCGGTTTGCTATATATTCAGATACCTCGTCCGGTATTAGAATACCAAGAAGTTCGGCTTTTCTTTTTATTATTGCAAGACGTGTTTCAAAGTCCGGTGTTTGCACGTCTGCTATTAGGCCCCATTCAAAACGGGTTCGAAGTCTATTTTCGAGTGTTTGAATTTCTTTTGGAGGTCTATCAGAGGTAAGCACAATCTGTTTTTTTGCTTCGTAAAGGCTATTAAATGTATGAAAAAATTCTTCTTGAGTAGATTCTTTGCCTGCTATAAACTGAATATCGTCAACTAGCAGTACATTTGTTTGACGATATTTATTGCGAAACTGTATTTGACTGTTTTGGCGAATAGATTCTACTAGATCGTTTGTAAAATCTTCACCTTTAATATAGAGAATTTTTATGCCGGGCTGGTTTTTTTCTATATCATATCTTATAGAATGAAGAAGATGGGTTTTACCAAGTCCTGAGCCACCATATATAAAAAGAGGATTATAGGCCATTGCTGGGTTTGCTGCAACGGCAACGGAAGCTGCGTGGGCAAATTTATTAGATGAACCGACTATAAAGGTGCTAAAAGTATATTCATAATCGGCATTTGCATATGTTTTCTCAATATCTTCGGAGTTTTGAGTTACAATAAAATTATGGTGTGATTGATAGTCATTTGGCTTATCTTCTTCTGTTACAATTTTTATATTTACCGTAAAGCCAAGTGTTGCTTCAAAGCCGCTGATTAAAAGTTCTTTATATCGGTCGTTAATTATTTTACGCTGAAAATCCGAACGCACGAAAAATATAGCCTCGCTGTCCTTAAGTTCAACAGGCTCCATGCAATATATCCAAGTTTTAAAGGCTACATCGCTTATTTTTGTTTTGCAGTATTCGCATACTCCATTCCAAACTTCCTTAAAGGACTGCATTTAAGTGGATACCCCCATTTTAGTAATAAAGTAAAAGCCTTAAAACATGTTGAAAAAGTTGTGGATAAGGTTGAAAGATAGTTAATAAGCTGTTGATAGATGTGAATTTACTTTAATTTAAATAATTATGCATAAATATAAAGCTGTATAAAAGTGAAAAATTTATACCAATATATAATTGCAATTACTTTTAACAAATAAAATTTAAAATTATTTAAAAGCCGCTGCGTAGCGGCGAAATTGCATTTACATAGCAAAGATATATAAATGCGTAACTTTGTTTGTGTTTTTATTTCACAATTTTATATAATATATAATATCATATAAATTAGATATAATCAACGTATTGACGTTGGTTTTAGTCTTAATTTGAAATATATTAAAACTTGCAAAACATAGGTTTTTATAGTTTAAAACCTAATTAGTAAAATAAAATGGGCTTTTTTCTATATATTATTAACTATCTATTTAAAAAGTTGTTGACATGGCTTTATAGCATATATTATAATGTTTAAATGAAAGTATAGACTCCCATAGTGGCGTTTTATATTATTTTTAGTTTTCTATGAAAGTTCGGCTTCCATTTTGCCGTCAATGGAAGCTGTTTGTTGTCTTTATTTTGCGTGTCGGCGGAATGGAGGTTTATTATGTTTAGAACGTTTCAGCCTAAAAAAATTCACAGAAGTAAGGAACATGGTTTTCGTAAACGTATGGCCACAAGTAGCGGCCGCAAAGTACTTGCGCGTCGTAGGGCCAAAGGTAGGAAGATGCTGACCTACTAATCCGAAGGCCACCGTTAGTGTGGTCTTTATTTTTATTGCGGCGCGGAAGCTGTTTTTATGCAGCACCGCCACCGCATAATATTATAGTAGTTTATTTTTAAAGCTAAAGCAATTCTGCAGGCCGGGGGTTACATGCAAAATACAATGTCTCTAATAGAAAATAACGATTTCAAGCGGCTTTATAAAAAAGGTAAATCAGCTGTAATGCCTGCGCTTGTGCTTTATATAGCAAAAAACCGCCTTTCTGTTAATCGTCTTGGCATAACAACAAGCAAAAAGATAGGTAAGGCTCATGAGCGCAACAGAGCAAGGCGTATTATTAAGGAAGCGTATCGTAGCCTTGAGTTAAATGTGAGATGTGGTTTTGACATTGTAATAGTTGCCAGAACTAGAACAATTGCCCTTAAAACAGGGGATGTTCAAAGAGTAATGAAGGGCATTTTATCTTCTTTTGGAGTTCTTATTAAATGAGATTTATCCTCATTGCAGTAATTCGGTTTTATCAGAAGTTTATTTCACCACTTAAGCCGCCAAGTTGCAGGTTTTATCCTACATGCTCAAGTTATGCACTTGTGGCTATAAATCGTTTTGGAGCTTTTCGTGGAGGGCTGCTTGCTGTAAAGCGAATTTTACGATGCCATCCATATAATCCGGGCGGCATAGACCCTGTGCCAGAAAGATTTACACTGCGACGGCACTGATACCTTTGATGGAGGAAACAAAAAATGGATATATTTGGTGGTATTAGCTGGCTGTTTGGTGTAGTAATTAACAGACCGCTTGGTTATATATTGGGGCTTTGTTATCATTTGACCCCGAATTATGCTGTGGCCCTTTTACTTTTTACACTTATAACACGTGTCATACTCTTTCCACTTTCTATTAAACAGCAACATTCATCTTCCGAGATGGTAAGATTGCGGCCCAAGATAGAGCAGCTTAATAAAAAACATGCGAAGGATAAGACAAAGCTTTCTGAAGCGACAATGAAGCTTTATCAAGAGGAAGGCTATAATCCCATGGGCGGCTGCTTGCCGTTACTTATACAAATGCCCATACTCTTCGGTCTTTTTAATGTTATCTATAAACCCCTTTCGTTTATAGTGGGCCTTACTTCCGATCAGATTACCACAATCGTAACTAAATTGTGGGAACCTATTAAGGCTCTTGCGGGTGCTCAAGTTGGTACGGATGCTGCAAAGGCAATAAGTGGCGGTAGGGTTGAACTTTTTGCTGCTGTTGCGATGAAGAATCCTGTTAATTTTTCGCAGGTTTCAGATATTCTCCCCAAAAATGTTTTAAGGCTTAATTTTGATTTTTTTGGCATGGATCTTTCGCAGCAGCCTGCGCTAAATAAAGTTTCTGCACTTCTTATAATACCTATATTGTGTTATGTTACTTCGCTTCTTTCCTCATGGATTACGATGAATTTTGCTAAGGTAT
>Ga0209125_1002183_pt1 | contig 15752 bp, 7 predicted proteins | sample BarGraIncub1131A_FD_184503 | JGI IMG/M metagenome (GOLD analysis project Ga0209125, IMG submission 184503) | Arctic peat soil microbial communities from Barrow, Alaska - Barrow Graham LP Incubations 11-31A (SPAdes) (version 2) | ecosystem: Environmental > Terrestrial > Soil > Wetlands > Peat... | reverse complement strand
TGCAACAGGTTCTGTTGTCAGCTTGGCTGCGTCGTCTCCATTCTGCCATCCGCTGTATTGGATTGTCAGAACATCATTTGCCTGGCCATAGACTTTAGTCTGTGCATCGGCAGTAACGGTCAGGACAGCCTTGGTGATTTCGTAGTCAGCAGGTACATAAGAGAAGCTGTAGTTATCGGCAACGCCACCGGCAACGGTGATTGCGTTGGCATGAACACCAACAGGAGATGTTTCGTCAAGCAATGTGCTTGCAACAGGTTCTGTTGTCAGCTTGGCTGCGTCGTCTCCATTCTGCCATCCGCTGTATTGGATTGTCAGAACATCATTTGCCTGGCCATAGACTTTAGTCTGTGCATCGGCAGTAACGGTCAGGACAACCTTGGTGATTTCGTAGTCAGCAGGTACATAAGAGAAGCTGTAGTTATCGGCAACGCCACCGGCAACGGTGATTGCGTTGGCATGAACACCAACAGGAGATGTTTCGTCAAGCAATGTGTTTGCAACAGGTTCTGTTGTCAGCTTGGCTGCATCGTCTCCATTCTGCCATCCGCTGTATTGGATTGTCAGAACATCATTTGCCTGGCCATAGACTTTAGTCTGTGCATCGGCAGTAACGGTCAGGACAGCCTTGGTGACATTCAAAGTTCTCTCAACAGGTGTCGCTGCAAAATTAGAATTATCTCCGGTTTGAGTCGCGGTGATTGTTGTAGTACCTGCTTTTAGAATCGTCGCCTGATTTCCGGAAATGCTAACAACCGTGGGATCTTCTGCTGTATAAGTTACTGTCAGGTTTCGGTCTGTAGTTGAATTACCAAGAGTAAATGCTGCATCTCCATAGATTTTTGACGTAATTGCCGGATAAGTAATCGTTTGAAGGTATTTAGTTGTCGTGAATGTCTGGTCAGTTCCGGTTGTTGTTCCAGCCGTATTCACACCATTTACCCTGAAATGGTAAGTTGTGTTTGGAGTCAGTCCAGAAAGCGTATAACTAACAGCCGTAGCAGTGCTTCCGGTAACCGGGCTTGGTGTTGCAGTAACAGGTGTCCCGTAGCCTGTTGTCAACCCATATTCAAACGTAACAGCGGTGCTGGCGTTGTTGGCATTGATACTACCGTTTAGGGTAGCACCGATAGCGGTAATGCTGGTTGCAGCATTGGTGGTTGCAGTTGGTAAAGCCAAAGTCTTCTGACTTTTCGGATTATTCGTGGCTGTAGCAGTATTATATTTCTCTGAACTTGCTGCGCCAGTGTACTCAAAAACCTGAGCGATGTAATCTGTTCCGACTGATAATCCGGTTAAGGTAACGCTTGTCCCGGTACCATTATAAATACAATACCAGCCTGTTGAGCCAATTTGTGCTCCACTTGAAAAAGTTGTGTTTGCAGTGTAGGTTGTATTATCAACAGGTGTAGCTGTTCCAGTGTTGGCTGCTTTTACAAAGACAGCACGAGATGAACCAGTTCCGTTTGTCCAGCCAATTGTCATTTGGGTGGTTTGTATTGAAGAGAAAACAATGGCCGAAGCCTGAGTGGCGGGAATAGAACTGAAACCCTGCCAGGAAAGGAAAGGATAACCACTGTTATCAAGAGCATTTATTCCCCAATAATCATTGGTGCCATTGGCGGTTTCAAGCATAAAATCCCATCCTGTAAAGGTGCCCAGGGTTTTCATCTGAGCAGTGGTTTTGCCGGTCCCTCCCTGACTTGTGGCTTTCCCGGAGGTTTCAGTATTCCAGAAACAATTGGTAACATAAATATATGAACTATTACACGCTCCAACCAATCCGCCCAGTGAACTTGTTCCATTTACACTTCCAATAGAGTAAGAGTTTGAAATGTATGCATTTGTTCCCAAATTATATCCAACCAAGCCACCAACCATAGTCGTCCCGGTTACATTTCCTTTAGCATAAGTGTTTGTGATAGTCTTATCATTTCTTCCTACCAGTCCGCCGAAATTATCACCCGTTCCACTTACATTTCCTGTGGCGTAAGAATTCGTGATGATTCCGTAATTATACCCTGCAAGACCACCGAGATAAGTGCCATTTCCACCGACACTTCCTGTGGCATAGGAGTTGGTGATGGTTCCATCATTTCTTCCGACCAGACCGCCGCCACCAAAGCCAATGCCACTTACGGTAGCTGAAGAATATGCACCTGTGATGGTGACACCACTCCCATTGAGTCCAACCAGCCCACCAAACATGCCATTACTTGTAGCTATTGAATTTCCAATTACAGTACCTGTGGTATAGGCGTTTGAGATAGTGCCAGATACAGTATATCCAACCAGTCCTCCAACAGCTGCCTTGCCTGAAATAGTTTCATTGATCAAACCCAGATTGCTGATGCTTCCGGTACTGTAACCAAACAGCCCAATATAGTCGGTAGTTGGCCGATTAATATACAAAGCATTAATGGTGTAATTTTGTCCATTATAGCTGCCTGAGAAATTGGTAGTAGCATTTCCGATTGGTGAAAAGCCAGCACTACTATTCCATCCGGAGGTAGCAGTTGCATCAATATTGGCGGTTTGGATAAAATATTTATTCCAATCATCTGAATGTTCACTCAAATAGCGCAAATCCGTAAGTGTAGCTATCTGGTAGGGGCTTCCTGATGTTCCGGTTCCTCCGCTATATAATAAATATGTAAACTGATCGCTGGAACTGGTTGCACTTGTTCCTCCGATAGTAGTGACTGTAATATGCACTGTCCCGGCAGAACCTGCAGGTGAGGTAGCTGTAATTTGCGTGGCCGTGTTAGCTGTAATGCTTGCATTTGTAGAACCAAATTTCACTGCCGAAGCAGCGGTTAGGTTTGTTCCGGTTATCACTACTGAAGTACCTCCGGTAGCTGGTCCGCTTGTTGGGGAAATACCTGAAACAGCAGGTAAGGCTGCTCTTGTAACCGTGATGGTATAAGTGCTAGTGGTTGTCCCATCTTGTGCTGTAACTTTCACATTTATGGTATTGCTACCAACATTCAATGCTAACGAACCTGAAGCACTACCACTGGTTACAGCTGTATAGCCACCACTATTTACCTGAACCTGAATGGTTGAATTAGCATCCGTTTTGGTTGGCGTGACGGTTAATGTACTGGTTGCGTTTGTTACACTGGCTGTATAAGCAGTTGTAGCTGTAGCAAAAGTAGGCGAAAGAGTACCCGTACTAATAGTTAATGCAGATAAGGTCGCAACGGTAGAAGCCGCTCTGGTAACCGTGATGGTATAAATGTTCGTGGTTGTCCCATCTTGTGCTGTAACTTTTACGTTTATGGTATTGCTGCCAACATTCAAAGCTAACGAACCTGAGGCACTACCACTGGTTACAGCTGTGTAACTACCACTATTTACCTGAACCTGAATGGTTGAATTAGCATCGGTTTTGGTTGGCGTGACCGTTACTGAACCGGTTGCGTTTGTTACACTGGCTGTATAAGCAGTTGTCCCTGTAGCAAAAGCAGGAGAAAGAGTACCCGAACTACTGGTTAATGCTGACAAGGTCGCAACGGTTGAAGCTGCTACAACTGTAAAAGTATAATCTTCCGTTTCAGCATAAGTCAACGTAGCGCATGCATCTGAAGGTGGAGTAGCATAGTCTCCCCTTACCCGCATCCTATGCGAACCCAGTGTTGCACCGGAAGGTACTGTAAAACTTGATGTACTTGAATTTGATAATGCAATAACTCTTTCGGATAATGCAAAGGTTCCATCATCATTATAATCAATCCACACAGCATAGCTTAAGGCATATTGATACGAAGTAAAACTCATGGTTACTGAACCACCCTGTGCTTGTGATACAGCGTTAGTTGCATTGTAATCAGCAAAACTAGTACTTTCAGTTCCACTGGAATTTGTAAAATTTGTTAATCCGACTGTCGTGGTTACACTTGTTATGTACATAGTGGTGTATCCATTTGTTGAATAAGAAGGAGTACAATAAGTTAAATTTGCAGTAAAACTTTGTTCTGCACCATAGTTTGTACCTATTGCATTGGTTGCGTACGCTCTAACATAATAAGTAGTACCAACGGTGAGACCCGTCAGAGAACTTGCAAAACTTCCGGTTCCTGTACCATCTGTTGTTTTACTGTTGGAAATGGTTGGCCCTGTGGATGTATTCCAGCATACACCACGTGCAGTTACAGCAGAACCACCATCGCTGGATATAGTACCGCCAGATGTAGCTGTAGTGGGTGTAATAGCAGAGATGGCATTCGTAGTTACAGTTGGGGCAACAATATATATAAACTGATCGCTGGAACTGGTTGCACTTGTTCCTCCGACAGTAGTGACTGTAATATGCACTGTTCCGGCAGAACCGGCAGGTGAAGTAGCTGTAATTTGCGTATCCGAGTTAACCGTAAAGCTTGCTGTGTTAGTACCAAATTTCACTGCCGAAGCTCCTGTTAGGTTTGTTCCGGTTATAACTACTGTTGTACCTCCGGCAATTGGTCCGCTTGCAGGCGAAATACCTGAAACAGCAGGTAAAGCTGCTCTGGTAACCGTGATTGTATAAATGCTCGTGGTTGTCCCATCTTGTGCTGTAACTTTCACATTTATGGTATTGCTACCAACATTCAATGCTAACGAACCTGAGGCACTACCACTGGTTACAGCTGTGTAGCCACCACTATTTACCTGAACCTGAATGGTTGAATTAGCATCGGTTTTGGTTGGCGTGACCGTTACTGAACCGGTTGCGTTTGTTACACTGGCTGTATAAGCAGTTGTCCCTGTAGCAAAAGCAGGAGAAAGAGTACCCGAACTACTGGTTAATGCTGACAAGGTCGCAACGGTAGAAGCTGTTGTAACTGTAAAAGTATAATCTTCCGTTTGACCATATTGTAAAGCAGTGCATGGGTCAGAAGGGATGGCATTAACATAGTATTCTCCTCTTACACGCATCCGATGCGAACCTAGTGTTGCACCGGAAGGCACTATGAAACTTGCGCCGGCAGAAAAAGCTGCATTAGATAATGCAATAACTTTTTCGGGTGTTGCAAAGGTTCCATCATCATTATAATCAATCCAAACAGCATAGTTTAAGGCATATCCCTCCGATGTAAAACTCATGGTTACTAAACCTCCCGGTGCTTGTGATGCCGATTTTGTTGCACTGTAATCCGCAAAATTAGGACTGGAATTTGTACTGGAATTTGTAAAATTCGTTATTCCGCCTGTCGTGGATACATTGCTTATCCACATAATATTTCCATTTGCTGAAGCAGAAGGCGTACAATAGGTTAAATTTGCAGTGAAACTTTGTTCTGTACCATAGTTTGTACCTATTGCATTGGTTGCGTATGCTCTGACATAATAAGTAGTACTAACGGTGAGACCTGTCAGAGAACTTGCAAAACTTCCGGTTCCTGTACCATCTGTTGTTTTACTGTTGGAAATGGTTGGCCCTGTGGATGTATTCCAGCATACACCACGTGCAGTTACAGCAGAACCACCATCGCTGGATATAGTACCGCCTGATGTAGCTGTAGTGGGTGTAATAGCATAGATGACAGTCGTAGTTACAGTAGGTAATGCCGCCGCTCTGGTAACCGTGATGGTATAAATGCCGGTGGTTGTCCCATCTTGTGCTGTAACTTTCACATTTATGGTATTGCTACCAACATTCAATGCTAACGAACCTGAAGCGCTACCACTGGTTACAGCTGTATAACTACCACTATTTACCTGAACCTGAATGGTTGAGTTAGCATCGGTTTTGGTTGGCGTGACTGTTAATGAACTGGTTGCATTTATAACACTTGCAGTATAAGCAGTTGTACCAGTAGCAAAAGCAGGAGTAAGGGTTCCCGAACTAATGGTTAATGCAGACAAGGTCGCAACGGTAGAAGCCGCTCTGGTAACCGTGATAGTATAAATGCCGGTGGTTGTCCCATCTTGTGCTGTAACTTTCACATTTATGGTATTGCTACCAACATTCAATGCTAACGAACCTGAGGCACTGCCACTGGTTACAGTGCTGTAACCACCACTATTTACCTGAACCTGAATGGTTGAATTAGCATCGGTTTTGGTTGGCGTGACTGTTAATGAACTGGTTGCATTTATTACACTTGCAGTATAAGCAGTTGTACCTGTAGCAAAAGCAGGCGAAAGAGTACCCGAACTACTGGTTAATGCAGATAAGGTCGCAACGGTAGAAGCCGCTCTGGTAACCGTGATGGTATAAGTGCCGGTGGTTGTCCCATCTTGTGCTGTAACTTTCACATTTATGGTATTGCTGCCAACATTCAATGCTAACGAACCTGAGGCACTACCATTGGTTACAGCTGTATAACTACCACTATTTACCTGAACCTGAATGGTTGAATTAGCATCCGTTTTGGTTGGTGTGACTGTTAATGAACTGGTTGCATTTATAACACTTGCAGTATAAGCAGTTGTACCAGTAGCAAAAGCAGGAGTAAGGGTTCCCGAACTAATGGTTAATGCAGACAAGGTCGCAACGGTAGAAGCTGTTGCAACTGTGAAAGTATAATCTTCCGTTTCACCATATTGTAAAACAGTACATGGATCCGTAGGGATCCCAATACCATTGTATTCTCCTCTTACCCGCATCCGATGCGAACCCACTTTTGCCCCAAAAGGTACGGAGAAACTTACGGGAGTAGGGAATTGAGACGCAATAACTTTTTCGGTTGATGCAAAGATTCCATCATCATTATAATCAATCCATACAGCAAAGTATAAGACAACTCCACCATATGTAAAACTCATGGTTACTGAACCTCCCTGTACTTGTGATACAGATATAGTTGCACTGTAATCAGTATAGCAAGAAGCTGCATTTCCACTGGTATTTGTAAAATTCGTTAATCCGAATGTCGTGGATACACTTGTTATGTACATACTAGGGGAGTCGTGGGATGTTGAAGTAGGAGGAATACAATAGGTTAAATTTGCAGTGAAACTTTGTTCTGTTCCATAGTTTGTACCTATTGCATTGGTTGCGTACGCTCTAACATAATAGGTAGTACCAACGGTGAGACCCGTCAGGGAACTTGCAAAACTACCGATTCCTGTACCATTTGTTGTTATACTGTTGGAAATGGTTGGTGTACTGGCTGTGTTCCAGCATACACCTCGGGCAGTTACAGCAGAACCACCATCGCTGGTTACATTACCGCCTGATGTTGCTGTAGTGGGTGTAATAGCAGAGATGACAGTCGTAGTTACAGTAGGTAATGCCGCTGCTCTGGTAACCGTGATGGTATAAATGCCGGTGGTTGTCCCATCTTGTGCTGTAACTTTCACATTTATGGTATTGCTACCAACATTCAATGCTAACGAACCTGAGGCACTACCATTGGTTACAGCTGTATAACTACCACTATTTACCTGAACCTGAATGGTTGAATTAGCATCCGTTTTGGTTGGTGTGACTGTTAATGAACTGGTTGCATTTATAACACTTGCAGTATAAGCAGTTGTACCAGTAGCAAAAGCAGGAGTAAGGGTTCCCGAACTAATGGTTAATGCAGACAAGGTCGCAACGGTAGAAGCTGTTGCAACTGTGAAAGTATAATCTTCCGTTTCACCATATTGTAAAACAGTACATGGATCCGTAGGGATCCCAATACCATTGTATTCTCCTCTTACCCGCATCCGATGCGAACCCACTTTTGCCCCAAAAGGTACGGAGAAACTTACGGGAGTAGGGAATTGAGACGCAATAACTTTTTCGGTTGATGCAAAGATTCCATCATCATTATAATCAATCCATACAGCAAAGTATAAGACAACTCCACCATATGTAAAACTCATGGTTACTGAACCTCCCTGTACTTGTGATACAGATATAGTTGCACTGTAATCAGTATAGCAAGAAGCTGCATTTCCACTGGTATTTGTAAAATTCGTTAATCCGAATGTCGTGGATACACTTGTTATGTACATACTAGGGGAGTCGTGGGATGTTGAAGTAGGAGGAATACAATAGGTTAAATTTGCAGTGAAACTTTGTTCTGTACCATAGTTTGTACCTATTGCATTGGTTGCGTATGCTCTAACATAATAGGTAGTACCATTGCTGAGGCCCGTCAGAGAACTTGCAAAACTACCGGTTCCTGTACCATCTGTTGTTTTACTGTTTGAAATTGTTGGTGTGCTGGATGTGTTCCAGCATACACCGCGGGCAGTTACAGTAGAACCACCATCGCTGGTTACATTACCGCCTGATGTTGCTGTAGTGTTTGTAATTGCAGAAATGACAGTCGTGGTTACAGTGGGCGCTGCTGCCGTTGTGGTAAATGTCAGGCCAGTCCCGTTTGTTGTTCCTCCCGTATTTACTCCTACAACGCGATAATAATAAGTTGTATTAGGAGTTAAACCAGTAAGTGAAGCACTAACTGACGTTGCCGAGCTTCCTGTAACCGGACTTGGAGTTGCAGTAACAGTACTTCCGTAACTGTTTGTCGGTCCGTATTGAAATATAACTGCTGTGCTGGCATTATTTGCATTTACCGAACCATTGAGCGTTGCTGCGGTGGTAGTAATGGTCGTTGCTGCACTCGTTGTTGCGGTAGGCACTGCTGCCATTGTGGTAAATGTCTGATCTGTTCCGTTTGTTGTTCCTCCCGCATTCACACCGTTTACCCTGAAATGGTAAGTTGTGTTTGGAGTCAGGCCGGAAAGTGAAGCACTAACCGACGTTGCCGACGTTCCTGTAACCGGACTTTGAATTGCCGTAACAGTGCTTCCGTAACCGGTAATAGTTCCATAATCAAAGGTTACAGTTGTGCTGGCATTATTTGCATTTACCGAACCATTGAGCGTTGCGGCAGTAGAAGAAATACTGCTGGCTGTACTCGTTGTTATAGTAGGTACTACTGCTGCTGCTGTAACTGTAAGAGTATAATCTTCCGTTTCACCATATACTAAAGCAGCACATGGATCTGAAGGAATATCATTAACATAAAATTCTGACCTTACCCTCATACGATGCGAACCCAATGGTGTACCGGATGGTACTGTAAAACTTCCACTATTTGTCAGACCTGTACTTGATAACGCAAGAACTTTTTCGGTTGATGCAAAGGTTCCATCATCATTATAATCAATCCACACAACAAAGTGAAAGGCCAATGTCACAGAGATGAAACTCATGGTTACTGAACCTCCCTGCGCTTGTGATGCAGATGTAGTTGCACTGTAATCAGCAAAAGAACTGGCTTCATTTTCACTGGTATTTGTAAAATTAGTTAATCCTCCAGTTGTGGCTACACTTGAAATGTACCCATAGGTTCCGTATGTAGTAGAAGGAGTACAATAAGTTCCATTTGAAGTTGTAGTAAATGTCTGGTCTGAACCGTATGTTGTACCGGACGTACTTACTCCTACCATGCGATAATGATAAGTTGTATTAGACGTTAAACCGGTAAGTGAAGCACTAACCGACGTTGCCGACGTTCCTGTAACCGGACTTTGAGTTGCCGTAACAGTGCTTCCGTAACCGGTAGTAGTTCCATAATCAAAGGTTACAGTTGTGCTGGCATTATTTGCATTTACCGAACCATTGAGCGTTATGGCAGTAGAAGAAATACTGCTGGCTGCACTCATTGTTACCGTAGGCACTGCATTTACCGTAACTGTTACTGAAGTGCGGGAAGAACTGACTTGAGCTGAAGTTCCAGCATAGACAATACTGCCAACCAAGGTATTAGCAACGCTGCTTTGCGGATAGGAACCATCTCCTGCTGTCCACTGAGTACCAGATGCTTGTCCACTTGTTACAGTAATCCTGGAATCATTATAAGATGTTGCTGCGGCATCTTTAGTTATCATTAATCCATAATCATCGATATCTCCAAAAAGATAAAACCCGTAAGTTGTATTTGCTGGTATTGTTATATCGGCAATATCAAGTTCTGATTTCATGTCAGGATAGAGGGTGTATGTTGTTGCCATTATGTATTCCGGAGTTCCCCAATATGCAGAATTCGTCTCATAACCTTTATAAGTTCCTACTCTATGATACACATACACATGTCCGGCATAGGCAGCATTTCTCTGAAATCTTATCTTCGTAATAGTAGTGGAAGTACTTTTATTTGTAATATCGAAAAATATACCCTTGGTAGACGTATTCCAAGTTGGAGCCAATGGCAGCACCGTTTCCGTACCAACTACCTGTGTTTCTGCATAATAGGTAGTTGTAACAGAAGGTGTAACCGCATAGTTTACTCCACTATTTACCGTTGTCAGAAGAGATCCACCTGTGGCAATATTATACCAGTTAATCTGGTTGCCGGTTGAAGTTGCGTTCAGATTTGATGATGATCCTAAATTTATTGTTGATGGAGTAGCTGTAACAGCTGTTGGAGCAGCTGGTTGTGCCTGACTTGTTGTCCGGCTTCCGAGCAGCAAAGCAACTGCAAATAAAAAGGAAAGTAAAAGATGTTTCATAATTTTGGTTTTTATTTAGTTTGTATATTTATTTTTCTCGTTTGTAAGCATTGCTGCCACCACCTCTACTACTTTTTCAAAATCATCCACTTTCGAAAAGAAATAATCGGCGCCAGTTTCCATAGCCATCTGCCGGTAGTAATCGGATGAGTGTAAAGTAAGGATGATGAATTTGAGGGTTTTGTTCTCTTTGCGAATTTCAGTTAAAACCTGCAGTCCGCTTAATCCGGGCATCTTAATGTCAACGATTGCCAGATCGGGCTTCAGTTTTCGTAAGGCTTCAATGGTATCGGTTCCGTTATCGCACGACCCAACAATCTCTACTTTCCCCGAAATGCTTAGCATTTCACGCAATCTTTCTCGAATTAAAGTTGAATCGTCAGCTATGATTACCTTCATGATAAGACTATTATTAAAACACAGCTAAGGTATTCGCCTTCTGCCGAATGGCTTGTAGGATTGAAGGTAAAGACGTGTAGGAAACTGCTGATTTTTTTTGTAGGATAATTCTTACATGGCAATCAGAAAAGAGGAAAAGGGAAAATGAGCAAGGACAAGGTGCAATTCTATATTTTGACCGATAAAATTTGTGTATTGGTGGTAAAGCTGATTTTTCAAGTTTAATCAGGCAGTACAGTTGTTATTCCTAAATCAATTTGTTTTCAAGGCAGTATCTGGCAAGTTCAGTATTTCGGCTTAATTCCATTTTCTCCATAATACGGCTTCGGTATGTGCTTACGGTCTTAACCGAAATAAAAAGTTCATTTCCGATTTCCTGAAGAGATTTTCCATTTGCAATTTTGATCATAATCTCGAATTCACGGGTTGACAGAATATCGTGTTTTTGCTGGTAGTCACCTTTGTCAAGATTAATTGCCAGACTTTCGGCGAGTGATTGTGAAATGTATTTTCCTCCTTCGGACACCTTTTTTACGGCCAGCAGCAATTCTTCCGAAGCGGTATTTTTAGTCAGATAACCCGAAGCTTTAAGTTTAAGTGCACGTATGGCGTATTGTTCCTGGGGAAGCATGCTAAGCATCAGTACATTTACTGACGGCCATCTTTCTTTGACTATTTGAAGAACCTCCAGGCCACTCTTGTCGGGAAGTGAAATGTCGAGCAACAGGATGTCAAAAATATTGTTTTTCAAAAGGTTAAGCGCTTCGTTGCCATCACCAGCTTCACTGATTAAAGTGACTCCATGAAGTTGCTGAAGTATTTGCCTGAGACCATCCCGAACGATTTTGTGATCATCACAAATTAATATCTTCATACGTCCATTTTATTTAATGGAAAGATAAGGTTTATTATAGTTCCTTTGCCATTTTCGCTGTCAATATCGCATGTGCCCGCTAATGAGGAGGCTCTTTCCTTCATTCCAATAATACCATAAGATTTGTTAGAGTTCAGACTGTCTTCAGTGATTCCTACTCCATTATCAGAAATCCTGAAATTAATTAAACCATCTTCTTCAATTAGCTTGATATCAATGCAATTAGCTCCTGAATGCCTGGCAATATTTGTTAGTGATTCCTGCATGATCCGGAAGAGGATAAGAGAATCATCAGGAGAGATAGGTATCCCGGAATCCATTTCGAGATCAATTTCGATTCCGTTTCGTTGTGCAAATTCTTTGGTGTACCATTTTATCGCTGCCTCAAGACCCAAATCGTCGATAATTTCTGGTCTTAATTGTGATGTAAGTCGTTGTACGGTCTTAATTGTTTCGCCAACAAGAGCCGACACTTTATTGATTTTTTGAATTACCTCGTTGTCAGAAACATTTTGTTTGATTATTCCCAAATCAATTTTAACAGCAGTAAGTGCCTGTCCCAGATCGTCATGAAGTTCGCGCGAAATGGCTTTTCGTTCGTTCTCTCTTGCTTTTTCAATATGTTGCGATAACTGTTTCAACTGCTCCAGAGAGCTTTTCAACTCTTCTTCTGCCTTTTTTCTTTTTTGAATATCTGTGCCAATACCAATCAAATAATTTTGTCCCTGGCTCTCGAGTTTAACTGCTGTAAGTAGGAACGGGATTGAATGTCCATCTTTTGCCAAAAGGTTTGCTTCAATCCCAGCCTGGCCCGTATCCATAAAACCATCCAACGAATTTAAAACCGCTTCATGGGTTTCCGACGAGTGCCATTCCAGAACATGGCGTCCTTCCATCTCTTCTGGCTCAAAGCCAAAAAGAGTTTCATGTTGTTTGTTCCAGGTTACCATCCTTAGTTCCGGATAAGTATAAAGGTAAAATATGCCTGGGATGCTGTCCAACAGTGCTTTGTTGAACAATTGCTCCTGCTGAAGTTTTTCTTCCCGCTTCCTGAGGGCTTCATTGGTCCGGCTTAATTCATCAGCCGATTTTTTCAGAAGTTCTATATTCGTGATTATTATCTGTTTCTGATTAAAAAGATCAATGAACACCTTGATTTTACTGAGCAGAATATGATTGGGAACTGGTTTGTTCAGGTAGTCGACAGCACCTGAATCATACCCTTCGAACGCGTTCTTTTCATCGCCGGCAGTAAGAAAAATAATCGGAACTGTATCCCCTAATCGTTCTTTATTCATTCTCCTTGCCAATTCATAGCCGTCCATTCCGGGCATCTTGACATCTATGATTGCAAGCGCCAATTCAATACCACGGGTTCTTTCGAGAGCCTCAAACCCCGAATAGGCCTGAATCAGGTTAACTTGCACATTTTGTACAATAGTTTTCAGTAATAATATGTTTTCGACGGTATCATCGACAATAAGAAGATTTGGAAGTTGATTCATCAGATAGACAATAGGTTGATTTTCGATTAGCGATTCAGTAAATTGTATGTTACCAAAGCTAAATGTTTTTTTAGAATTTTCTGTAGAAATCGGATAAATTTTAATCATGAAGTTTTTGTGATTGTTCAGTCGCAGGAAATGTAGCAATTAATCGAGTTGCTTCGTAAGGGACTAATTTATGAAGGAAAGAGCATAAAAAAAGAGGCATTTCGCCTCTTGTAACTGATACTGTTACAGTTATCTTTCGTAACAACTCTTATACGATTTGTATTCGAACTCAACCAATTCTTTGTCGAGCTCATCGGCAGCACCCTCGAAATAAACTGTTTCCAGATATTCAATGAATAAGTCCCAAACTGTGTTAGTTTCCTGATTCTTTGCAGCTGATTTTAAAGTGTAAGTTTTCATACGATAGTTTTTAAAAAATTCATGCACTTTTTACTGTTGAATTTTTCGGAAAACAAAAAGCAACTGGAAGATTTTTGGGCCAGCATGGAAGAAAAATACCGGGAAAATTTTTGTTTTGGCGAAGCCCACAGCCGACAAATTCAATGGTCTCTTAGTGTGGATTTTAATAAAAGCAAGTATGAAGGGGCCCTTACACCATCAACCGCGAAGGAGCTAGGAACCTCGCAGTTTGGGAATCAACTGATCGAATTGGCATTGTAATAGTCCCAATTGAGGCTGTGCTATTGAATAGATAAATCGGTAGCCATACATTATTCTAAAAAAAGGAAGTGACAACCCTCAGGATATAGACCAAAAACAAAAATGTAGAAAACGGGTTGGCTGGAAGATGATCTCAATAAGCTTAGAGACTGTTTAAATTTTAAAAATATTAACATATAACATTGACTATCAGTTGTTTAATCAATTTCGTTTCGCTATCTTAATGGTTTCCAAACTGTTAAGAACATATGAAACACTATTCGACCAACCTTTCCGATAGCCAATGGATGCTTTTAAGTGGCATTTTAAGCGACAACCGTAAGAGAAAACATTCTTTACGTGACATTTTCAATGCTATCTTTTATTTGCTTAAAACCGGCTGCCAATGGCGAATGTTGCCTGGCTGTTTTCCCAAATGGGAACTAGTTTATTACTATTTCACTAAATGGAAGAACTTCGGAATTATAGAGCAAATTAATGAACTGATTCGCAATAAGATACGCAAAAAGGCAGGGAGATTTGAATCTCCCAGTTTAGCCTGTATTGATAGCCAGTCTATTAAGACAACCAGATTAGGCGGCGAATACCGTGGGTTTGATGGTGGCAAAATGATCAAAGGACGCAAGCGCCACATCATAACTGATACAATGGGCTTGTTGCTTGCCGTTGTTGTTCATGCTGCAAATGTGCATGATAGCAAAGGCGCAAGTGATGTAATTGCCTTATTGAAAGGTCGGTTCGAAAGACTTGTCAAGATCGTTGCCGATGGTGGTTATCGTGGTGAACTCATTGAGAAAACCAAAACCAAATTCGGCTGGATTCTTGAAATCGTTTTAAGATCAGACCGTTCAAGTAAATTTACCGTAATACCCCAAAGATGGGTTGTCGAAAGAACGTTTGCCTGGTTTGAAAGTTACCGAAGGCTCAGTAAGGACTTCGAATACCTGACAGACACAAGCGAGGCTATGATTCAGTTTGCAATGATAAAACTAATGCTTAATAGAATTAAAAAATAAAATTTAAACAGTTTCTTAAATCAAAAGCCGAAAGGTTAATTTGGGAGCAATAGTGTAATTATAATGCCGTATTTATTTAGTTTAAATGGCATAAAATGAGTACATATATCTCATTATGAGATATTTTAACCAGGGTCTCGCAAAATATCCGCAATCAGTTTAGGTGAATAATTGAATGAAGATTTTCCACGGGATTATACGTGATTAAAACTTCGCCAATACGGATATTTTTGTCATCCCTTGTATATTCACAAAGTGCCTTCATTACCCATTGCCTGAATGCCCTGGCCTCGAACGAGGCAATACGGTAACTGACAAATATTAATGCTTCAAGATTGTAAAGTGTCGTCTGGCAAGGCTTTCCGTTCCGTTCGATCAAATAAATGCGGGTAACGTCTTCCTCTCGCAATACGCCGGATTTTATAATGGCGTGTATATTATTGCTGGCTAAACCGATGGACACATTAAATAAATCGGCTATTTCGTGTTTGGTAAGCCAAAGGGTACCATTAACCAACTGGACTTCCACAATAAATTGATGATGGTTAGTTTCCTTGATTTTTATATTTCCACGGTTCATGGCAATTGTTTTTTATAATTATTCAGAAACAGTTTTTCGATAAATTTGATTTTGAGGTACTATTGGCTTTAACTCATTTATTCCGATAATGCCATACCGGAAATCATCAAATACTCCAACCTGATTATTCAGGCTGTAATATCCACCCATAATCTCGCCAAAGAATTTTGAACCGATAATTATCTCGGTACCGTTTGTTGCAAATTTTATATTCGGTGACATATACAGCATTTTAAAGCCTTGTTCAACTACAGCAATAAAAAAGTCCCGTT